>Ga0099364_10000465_pt1 | contig 68378 bp, 60 predicted proteins | sample TergutTh196P3_FD_73070 | JGI IMG/M metagenome (GOLD analysis project Ga0099364, IMG submission 73070) | Microcerotermes parvus P3 segment gut microbial communities from Pointe-Noire, Republic of the Congo - Th196 P3 | ecosystem: Host-associated > Arthropoda: Insects > Digestive system > Gut ... | reverse complement strand
GGTGGAGTGGTAAAGGTTCGCGCTGTGGGTGATTTGATCTGCGTGAGAGCTGGTTTGTTACGCTGTACAAGCCGTTCGCTTTGCGCCAGTCCCTGCCGAATTAAAAGTGCATTTATGCTTTCCATGTTCGACAGTACTACAAGCTGTTCAAGGGTTGCATGGTCGCGCATATTTCCGTCCTTATCGGGATTTGCGGTTTTCCATTCACCCGCCGTCATTCCGAAAAGCGCAACATTCAATAAATCGGCTTCCGACGCATAGACTGCCGCCGCCTGCATTTTCGTGATTTTCTTAGGGATAATTTCGTCTTTTATGGCATCTGTATGTATGCGGTAATTTATATTTGACAGAGTGCGTTGTAGGTTCCATTCGAGGGAAGCGCGGTTATTTTCGTCAGCTTTTAGGCGTTGAAATTCCGTGATTAAATAAAGTTTAAACTCCGGCGAGAGCCATGTCGCAAATTCAAAGGCTATGTCGCGATGAGCGTATGTACCGCCGTAACGACCGGGCTTTGCAATAATACCTATGGCGTTTGTCCGCTCCGTCCATTGCTTTGTTGACATGGTGAAGCTATTGTCAACGCTCTCCATTTTAATGTAACCGAAATCGGCTACATTAAAATTCGGATTATTTAACTGCTCCCATGCACCTAAAAAGTTCAGAGTGTAGCCTGTTCGCAACCAATGACCTATTACAAGCCCCGTTGCATCGGGATTCTTGTATTTCGCCATATCGGTCAAAGATATATAATCGTCTTTGTTGTGAGCAAGCACCGCTATTTCAGTGCCTTGCACGATTATGTTTTCTTTCTTCGCCATTTGAACCTCCGTTTATCTTGCTCTTTAAATCCCTCTAATTCGAGGAATTTAAAACTATTGTAACATAATACTTATAATAAGTAAATACTAAAATTTATTTTTTCAATTGCGAACGCGGTATACCCCCAAAAGTCAATCCCCATTTCGTAGGGGACGCCGTGGGCGGCGTCCCCTACGATTGAAAAAACCGCCTGCTTTGAACGCAGACGGCTTTCTGTTGTTTTATTGTAGAGGCGGTTTTAGGTTTTTACCATTCCGTCAGAAATTCTTATAATTCGGTTGGCTTTTAATGCCGCATTCTCGTCATGTGTAATCAATATCACAGTGCGTCCGCTCTCCGCTAAAGCGCAGAGTATACGCATTATATCACGGCTCGTCCTGCTGTCGAGACTGCCGCAAGGCTCATCGGCAAGGATTAGGGGCGGCTTTGCCGCTATTGCTCTGGCGATTGCCACTCGCTGTTGTTGCCCCCCTGAAAGTTCCGATGGACGGTGGAAAGCCCTTTCGCTTAATCCGACCGTCTCTAAAGCCTCGTCTGCTAACCGTTCGCGCATACGTGCCGTCAGTTTCTCGCAGTCGCCGCCTTTTCTGTAAAGCAGAGGGAGAAGCACATTTTCGCGGGCGGTCAGGGACGGGATAAGGTTAAAGCTTTGGAAAATAAAGCCGATTTTAAGATTGCGAACTCGTGCGAGCCTCCGTCTCGACATCCTCGAAACATCCTCACCGTCCAAAAAGTAACTCCCGCGTGACGGAGAGTCGAGACAACCCAATATGTTCATAAGCGTGGTCTTTCCCGAACCCGATGCACCCGTGACTGACGCAAATTCACCGCTTTTAATGTCTAAGCTTATACCGTGCAGGGCGATGACGGTGTTTTCGCCCATTCGATATTCTTTATGAATCTCGTGAACCTTTATCAATCAAACGCCCTCCCTTCCGAGGTTTTTTTCGTAGATTTAGCGGTCGTGGGTGAACCGTTTTCTTCTTCATAATAACAACAGGGTGATGCGAGAGCGTTCGTTATCTGCGAGCTTCCCTCAAGACAGCAGTAGCCGTCCCGTTGGTGACGACAGCCTTCGTTACATATAATTAAATTCATAAAATACATCCTTTCAAAAAAATAAAATATCTATACCGAAATGAATATCGATATTATTATAAACAGAGAAATTTTTATTATCCCTATAATATTTCGGGGAAATTAAGGTAAAATAATTACAGCTTAGTTATCTTTTGTGAGGGAAGGACATGGTGAAACTTTCAAATGCACTTTTGTGTAGGAAGGACATGGTGAAACTTTCAAATGCACTTTTGTGAGGGAGGACATGGTAAAAATATGAAAAAATGGCTTAAATGGGCGTTTCTTGTTCTTTTTGTTTCGGCGGGTGCGTGGGCGTCAATCATTGCCCCGCAAGCAACTCTCAGCATGTTACCCGAAGTGGAGACCACATCTTTAAAGCAGTACAAATATCGCGAACTCGTGAGGGGTGCAGGACTCATTTATAACATCGAAGAGCGTTGTTTTCTGACAGCCGCAGTTCGCGAAAAGGACATAAATGCAGTTAAAATCGGTCAACCCGCAGAGCTTTACGGTGCGGCAATCGGCGACGGTGAATATAAAGCCGTCGTTTTGGAAATCGCTGACTTCGCACGACAGACTGAGGTTTATGGTGTGACAGAGACCGTTGTGGATGTGGTTTTAGAGGTTGTAAACCATAAGGAGTTTATACGTTCGGGTTATACCGCAGAAGTAATTATTGAGGTAGGAGAGCCGCGGGATTTACTGCTGATTCCTTATGAAGTGATTAATCAGGACGAGCGGGGAGAATATACTCTGGTGCTTGCGGGGAATACCGCATTACGCAGAGAGCTGATAACAGGGCTTGAGCTTGCGGAGGGGGCAGAACTTTTAGCAGGTGTCAGAGAGGGTGACGAGCTTATTATAAACCCTGAACAGTTCGCCGAAAATATGCTCGTAAAAAGCAAATCTTAGTGTAAACTAAAAAAGATTAACAGGAGATGCCATGCTCTTTAAAAAATCAGCTGTAAATATCCTGCGGAGTAAGACCCGCTCGCTTCTTACGATGACGGGAATCGCGGTCGGTTCGTTTGCCGTCGCGCTTATTTCACAAATCAGCGCGACAGGTGCGGCTCAGGTTACGGACATACTCGAAAACATGGGGATAAATACCGTATTGGTTCAGTCGCGTCAGGCAAGCGTAGCGGCACACTTAGACGACGGCGATATTATGACGCTCACAACGCTCGGCGGCGTCAATAAAGCCATGCCGCTCATGTCGGCGAACGCGAGAGCCGAGCTTCCGCAAAAGAGTCTGCCCTGTCTCGTATGGGGAATAAACGGCGAGGCGCGGGAGATTATTTCGCTGAACCCTTTACACGGGCGGCTTATTGATACAAGAGATATTTCCGATAATTCACTCGTTTGCGTTATTGATGAAGAAATTGCACGAAAGACCTACGGACGCAGTAATATAGTGGGAAAAAAGGTAAATCTGCTGATAGGCGGCGAGTACCGTGAGTTTGAAATAATCGGGGTGGCAAGTTCAGGGCTTTCGGTGCTTCGGTCGGCGTTGTCGGGGATTATTCCGGATTTTGCATATGTACCTTTCTCAACAATGCAGGAGCTTACAGGACGTGATGTTTATGATAAAATCGCGGTTTTGCTCGGCGAGGATGCCGACGGAAGCGTAACAGAACGCATTGAATCAAAACTTGGCGGCAGAGAGCTGACAGCCTCGAATCTGTTACAACAGAAAAACCAACTCAGAAATTTGACGGAGACCGTTACATTTGCTCTTTCGATAATAGCGGGGATTTCGCTTTTTGTCGCGGGATTAACCGTTATGACGACAATGCTCGTGAGCGTAAACGAGCGTACACGCGAGATAGGTATTAAAAAATCTGTAGGCGCGGGAAATTTTGATATTATGAAAGAATTTTTGAGCGAGAGTACGTTATTATCGTTTTTCGGCAGTACGGCGGGCTGTACCCTCGCTTTAGCGGTCTCGCTCGTAGGGTGCGGGATATTGGGGATTGGTTTTAATTTCAGCCTATGGAGATTTTTATCGCCTGTTTTATTTTCGCTCGCCTTGGGTACACTTTTCGGGGTCTATCCCGCTCTGAAGGCGGCTAATATGGAACCGATAGAGGCACTGCGTATGTAAAAAAAAGAAAAAAATAACCGCACGGCACAGACATATAGCAAGGCGTATTCGCACCACTTGACAAACCCTGTTAATATATAGTATAATTGAAAAAAAAGAAAAACCCGGGTGTTTGGTTATGCTGTTAAAGCTTGCTTTGACTGTGCGGTTGGCTCTGATAACGGTTTTGTGCCTATTCTTGACGGCGGCGGCGGCGTTCACGGCGGTCGTGCTTGTGTCGGCGGGATTGCTTGCGGTTTTTGTCGGATTCGGCTGTGTGACCGGGATTTTGAAAAACGTAGCGTCCGACCTGTCGCCGCACACGATGCTGTTAACGGGTCTTTTCGCTGTCTTTTCCGCTCTGTCTTTGGCTGTGGGCATGTATATAATCTGCCCCAAGGCGGTCAGGCGGTTCGGCGATGCACTCGATAATATTTTTAATTAGGTTTGACGTATGAGAATAAAAGGGCTGTCAAAAGGGAGCAGAGCGGTAAAACTTTTTTGGCTTTTTACCGCACTCGCGCTGTTTTCGGGGTGTGCGGCTCTGATAACGCATCTCCTCGCCCATGAACTGTTCGGTTGGTCGTCAACAGTTCACAGGGAGCGGCGCGAGATAGAACTTTCGGAGCAAATAAGCATAAGTTCAGCCGATATACCTCTTTCGGTTTACACCCATAACGGGGATAAAATCATAGTCGAGTACAAGGGAGAAACCGCCTTGATTATCGAGGAGACTGACCTTGAACTGCGAATCGGGCGTGAAGAGGATTTTGCACTCTCACTGTTCAGTATGGACAAGCTGAACTACGAAATGAAGGTTTGGCTTCCCGAATACTCCTATAAGGAAATAAAATTAACCACAGCGTCCGGCGATATTTATGCCGAAAAAATACGAGCGGAGCTTACCGCCGTTACGTCACGTTCAGGCGATGTAAGTCTGTACGGGGTCGAGGGGCTTATCGCCGTCAATACGCGATACGGAGATGTAAATGCAGAATTTATAAATTTTACCGATTCTTGCGCTATAGATGTAGAGACAGGTGCAGTGAGCGTTATTATGCCAACAAGGTTTGATGTTAAATTAGACTTTTTGACAGCTTCGGGGTTATTCACATCCGACTTTTTCCGTAAAGAATATTACTTACACGCAGGGGATTTATATCTGTCAACAGGAGTAAATTCAATTAGGTTTACAGTCCGCACGGTGTCGGGAAACCTTGATTTTCATAAAAGAGACGAAACGGTGGGTTAAAAAAAGGTAGGCATGGGGGAAATATGTTGTCTGTAATCATTCCTGCTTATAACGAACAGGAGAATATCAGAGGAACGGCGGACGCACTCGGCTCACTTCTTGCCGCGGAGGGAATCGAACATGAATTAATTTTCGCGGACGACGGTTCTTCGGACTTAACCTGGCGGGAAATATCCCTACTCGCGGCTGAAAGGAAAGATATAAAAGGCATCCGCTTTTCCCGCAATTTCGGGAAAGAAGGTGCGATTTTCGCGGGGCTGAAACGAGCGGGGGGAGAAGCCGCCGTTGTAATCGACTGCGACCTGCAACATCCGCCTGAGCTTATACCGCAAATGTACGAACTCTGGAAAGAAGGTTATGAAGTCGTAGAAGGGGTTAAAAGAACCCGCGGGAAAGAAGGTCTCATCTACAAAGGCTTTGCGAAACTTTTTTACCGAGCCATGAGAGCCGCACCCGGCATGGATTTAGACCGTGCGAGCGATTTTAAACTGCTCGACAGAAAGGTTATAGACGCACTCATCGAAATGCCTGAAAGGCTTACGTTTTTCAGGGCGTTGTCGAGTTGGGTAGGCTTTAACCGAACACAGGCAGAGTTCGATGTACGCCCACGTGAAAAGGGCGGCAGTAAATGGAATTTTAAAAAGCTTTTTAAATTCGCAGTCTCGAACCTCACGAGTTTTACTTATGTCCCGATGCAGTTTATGACCCTGGCAGGCGTGATTTTCTTTATCTTCGCACTCGGAATAGGTATAAATACGCTTGTACAATATTTTTCGGGTAGCTCTGCGACAGGCTTTACAACTGTTATTCTTCTTGTTTTAATAACAGGTGCGTTTATTATGCTTGGGCTTGGAATTATCGGATATTATATAAGCAAGATTTACGAGGAAATAAAATTCAGACCGCGATTTATCGTGACACAAGAAACAGGGTTCGATAAAAATGAAAATTGACATATTTAAAAAAGGGACACGGCAGACGTGGCTCTTTAATGAGAAAGGAAATTTCCTTGTTATGGAAGACGCCGGTGTAAAAATAACGGAAAAATCGAAAACAAAAGGACTAAAGAACCCTTTTGTTTGGCTGTTCATGGAAAATCCGCTTTATGTCGCGGCGTTTTTACTGCCTGCGGCGTTACTGTTTGTTGCTTATTTATTATTCGGGGTTTATCCTGCGGGTGAGTATTCCGTACTTTCTCTCGACCTTAACGGGCAGTATGTCTACTATTATGAGTATATGCACGATGTTTTCAGAGGTACGGAGAGTATTTTTTACTCTTGGAGCAGAAACCTTTCGGGTGAATTTCTCGGAATTTTCGGATATTATTTGGCGAGTCCGTTTAATCTGATTGTCTGGCTTTTTCCGAGAACGCTTATAACAGAGGGGCTTTTGACCATGCTCTTGGTTAAAGTCGGGGCGATTGGCGTTTGTATGGCTATTTATCTTCGCAGGGGACGCGGTCTCTCTGTCGGAACTTCGCTTGTATTTTCCATGATGTACGCACTCTGCTCCTTTGTCATAACCCAGACCATGAACCCCATGTGGTTAGACGGCGTTTTGGCTTTACCGCTCATAATCTACGGCGTTGAGTCGCTCGTCAGGTACGGGCGTTTTCGTCTTCTGATATTATCGCTCGTCTACAGCTTCGTCACTTGTTTTTATATCGGATATATGACGGGGATTTTTACGGCTCTGTATTTTATATATTATTTAGTATCCTGTAGTTCTGCCGAAAAGGCAGGTATAAGCGGTATAACAGCGAGAATAGGGCTTTTCACCATTTCGGCGACGACAGCTGTGCTATCATCGAGTTTTATGTTGATTCCGGTTTACAGTTCGCTCGGACTCGGAAAAACGACCTTTTCTGACCCGTTTAACAATCCGCATAATCCGAATTTTATAGAGCAGACGAATTTTACGCTGATTGAACTCGGCAGAAAGTTTTTTCCGAACAGCTATGACACGGTTCGGGTAGAGGGATTGCCCGCCATTTACTGCGGCATTTTGGCGGTTCTGCTGATACCCTTGTTTTTCTTTGCGGGAAAGGATAAAATCATATCCGTTAAAAAGCGGGCGGCGGGTGCGATTCTCATGCTTGTACTCGTGTTATGTATGCACTGTGCTCCTTCCGATACAATAATGCACGGGGGGCAGATTCCGAACTGGCTTCCATATCGCTACAGCTTTATACTATCGTTTTTACTTGTGACATGGAGTGCGGAGGTCTTCGATAAGATTAGGGAATTTCCGCGAAGGGCGATAGGTGCGGCGGCGGCGGTATTTCTCGCGCTTGCGGTTTATCTTGAAAGTACGGACACGTTTTCAGCCGAACTCGGAAAAGACGGCAGAGAGTTATTTGACAGTGCGACAGTTATTTTACCGACGATTTTGATTCTAACCGTTATTACCGCCATACTTATTTGCAATAAAAATAAACGGTTTTCTAAAACGGCTCTTTCGATTACTATCGGTATTATCGTCGCGGGGGAGTTACTTTTTAACGCCTACTTCAGTATTGAGAAACAACACATTGATATAACTTATTCTACGCGCGACTCGTACACAGAGTATATTCTTCCGCTCAGAGAAAAAGTAAATGAAATAAAACGCGAGGATGAAGGCTTTTATCGAATGGAAAAAACCTTCCACCGTACTGTAAACGACCCGATGGCTCTCGGTATGTACGGATTCTCGCACAGCTCAAGTACTCTGAACAAAAGGCCGATTGCACTGCTCGGCAGTCTCGGAATGACCTCAAAGGGGCATTATACCCGTTACAGCGGAGCTACGCCGCTGATAAACGACCTGTTCGGGGTACGGTACGTTCTTTCTCATGATTCATACAGATACGGAAGCCCTATCTCCGAGGGTATAATCGGTGTAAAACATAACGAGAACGCCATGCCGCTTGCTTACCTGACCGACACGATTGTTACACAGCTTCAACTTGAGGACTTTCCGGGCGATGCCGATGATGTATTTGTAAGGCAGAATCGCCTGTTGTCGGCTATGCTCGGCGAAAGGCATGTGAACAGCTACTTTACGCATATAGACAGCGCGGATATAATCAGAACCGAGGAGGGCGTAAACGTAGGAAGCACAACGGACGGACATATGGCTTTTTACGCTCACAGTGAAGCCTCTGTAGCCGCAGGAAACTCAAAAATTATATTTAACATGACGGCAGAGGCAGACGGCGAGATTTTCATGTGGCTGCCCACGAAATACGAGAGCCGACTTAATGTCTGGGTAAACCGTAAGAACGAGTATGGAGAGGTACTGAAAAACGAATGGGTAGGGAATGTATTTGAATATGACGATTATTGTGTTGTAAACCTCGGAGAGTTTACACAGGACGAGATGTTTTCTGTAACGCTGACGCTTACTAAAAACGATGTGTATTTTAAAAACGCCTATTTCGCTTATATTAATACCGAGCTTTATGACACTGCGCTTGCACGGCTTCGCGAAATGAATGTTGACACAACGGCGGAAAGGGTGTCACCTACCGTCATAAGGGTCGAAACCTTTACTAATACCGAAAGACTTTTGTTTACCACCATACCGTTCGAGCCGGGCTGGTCTGTCACTATTGACGGAAATAAGAGCGAACATACTAACGTATTAGACGGTACGCTTATCGGTGTTATTATTCCTCCGGGTGCACACGTAATCGAGTTCAAATACACGCCTGCGGGTTATCCGAGTGCGTTGTATCTGACAGGCGGCGGAGTTTTAATCTTTATACTGCTCTGTGTGCTTTATGCGAGGTTTAAAAAAGAAAGCGGTTTGCTCGCCTGTGAACCTTATCCCGAAGAATTGTACGACACAGAATTAACAATAGGCGGCGGGGATTTAACAATTGATGACGGGCAATTGACAATCGATGGCGAGTTAACAATTGACGATGGACAATTAACAATCGAAAAATATGATGCTGATGAAATAATCGATGACAAACCCGAAGACACGCAACAGGAACAAGGCGAAATTATATTAGGCAGTGAAGAGAATTTCAGCGATATAATTAACGATTTTAAGGAAATAAATGAGCAACCCGCAGATGAACCCGAAGTTGCCGCCGAGTCCGAAGCTACCGCCGAGCCTACGGACGAACCTTTGCCGAAACCCGCTCTCACTTTTGAAGAAGACTTTGACGAGTTATTAAAGAAAGATAATAATTATGTCTTACCCTTCAACGAGTTCTTCGAGGAAGACAAAGAAGAAGAAGGCGAGCCGTCCGCAGACGAACCGCCTAAGCATGAACCCGCACCACCGCAGATGCCTTTCGGGTATGGCGGTACATTATAAAAAAAGAAGGAACTGTTTTATGCTGTTGACAATAGATGTAGGTAACACAAATACTGTATTCGCGGTTTTCGAGGACGGCGGGGCATTTACGGGTTCGCCCGTTTTTGAGTCGCGCATTAACACCGATACGGCGCGAATGGCAGACCAGTATGCCATAACGCTTATGGATATATTAAAATTGCGAGGAATAAAAAATGACGAAATAAAAGGGGCAATAATCTCATCGGTAGTACCGCCTGTCACGGCGCAGATTAAAACGGCGGCGGAAGACCTTTTCGGAATCTCTGTACTTACAGTCGGACCGGGGCTTAAAACAGGGCTGAACATTAAAATCGACGACCCCTCGTGTCTCGGCGGCGACTTGGTGTGCGGCTCGGTGGCGGCTAAGGAATTTTATAAAACCCCCTGCATAATTATAGACATGGGGACAATTATAAAAGTTATGGCTCTCGAAAAGAGCGGTGCGTTTTTGGGGTGTACGCTGTCGCCCGGTATCGGAATAAGCTTTGAGGCTATGGACAGAGAAACGGCGGCGTTACCTTTAGTGGGCGTGGAAAGAACAGAAAGAGTCATCGGCACAAACTCTCCTGACAGCATACGTTCAGGTGTTCTGAACGGCGTGGGTTGTATGTTAGACGGGTTAATCGGGCGGTTTGAGAAAGAACTCGGAGTTGAAGGTAATGACTGTTCTGTTGTGGTTACGGGCGGAAACGCCATGCAGATTAAGCCGTACTGTGAACGAGAATTAGAGGTTAATCCTCATCTTGTTTCGCAGGGGCTTCGGATTATTTATAATAAGAATCCTATGAGATAATTTCAGAAATTTTCTGTAATTATAAATAGCGTTGCACCTTTTTAAAAAGGGCGACAGCAAGGAAGGAATTATTCATTTATGGCAAACACAAACCAAAAAGGCAGAGCGATTCGAGCCGAAAGCGGCAGAACGCTCATGCTCGCACAGTTTTCGATTCTTTTGGCAATTGAGGCGATTTTCTGCTTCACGATTTTGGGTTCAATACCCATGCCTGGCGGACTTGTTGCAACACTATCCATGCTCCCCGTAATTATCACAGCAATGACTATGGGGGTTAAAGCAGGGTCACTAATGGGGTTTTTCTTCGGTCTGTTCAGCTTTTTAGTCTGGACTTTTATGCCGCCCAACCCAATGTTTGCGTTTCAGTTTACGCCTTTTTATTCCTTTGGCGAGGTTCAGGGTAACTTTTGGAGTTTAGTGATTTGTTTTGTTCCGAGGATTTTAGTGGGGACTGTTACGGGGCTTACTGTGAAGGCTTTGGCAGGAGTGTTACCGCAGAAAAAAATACTTATCGCCTTCCCTATAGCCGCGATTTTAGGCAGTATGACTAACACTATCGGGGTTTTAGGTCTAACATGGTTATTTTTCGGGCAACAAGTCACCGATTTAGCCGGAACGGCAGTAGCGGCTGTCGTCGGTGGGCTAATTCTCACAAACGGCATACCGGAGGCTGTTTTGAGTGCTGTTGTCTGCCCTGCGGTAAGTGTACCGGTAAAGACGATTTTAAAGAGGTCAGTTAATTGAACTTTTTCCGAAACATAGCAGAGCGGATTCCCGAATTTAAGGAACTGCTCCGCAATTTAAAAAGCGAGAACCCGTTACCTACTTTTGTAACGGGGCTTTCGCATGTTCATAAGGCGCATTTTTTAGCGGCGTTGACCGCTGATGGGTCGGGTGAACGTACCGCCTCGCCCCTGTTGGTGTTGGTAGAAACTGAACGTGAAGCTATGCGGCTGTGTGAGGATATAAATACTTTTCTCGGAGCAGAACCCGCCTTTGCCGCGGTATATCCCGCAAAGGATATTAATTTCGGCGACTTTGAAGTAAATTCACGCGAGTACGAACATAGGCGGCTCTGCGTTTTAAGTAACGCTTTGTCGGGTAAAACCAAGTTGATTGTTTCAACAACCGAAGCGGCGGGACAGCTGACAATTTCTCCTGAAGCTTTGCGTGAAAATACTGTTACAATTAACGGGGGAGATGAAATTGTACCGGAAGAGCTGTATGAAAAGCTTGTTAATATGGGGTTTTCGAGATGCGACATGATTGAGGGATATAGTCAGTTTTCGGTCAGGGGTGCAATCATCGACATCTTTTCGGTAAATAACGAACAGCCCGTAAGAATGGAGCTTTGGGGAGATACGGTTGACTCCGTCAGTTTTTTCGACAAAGAAACACAAAGGCGTACAGAGAGAGTCAAAGCGGCTGTAATAGCCCCGTCTTCAGAAGATTTACGGGCGGGTGGTACGGGGACACGCGATAAAGCGACAAGTCTGTTCGACTATGTCGGCGACTGCATAGTTTTAGAGAGTACTAACTGTGCGGAGAGTTATCGTGCTGCCTGCTTGCGGCATGAGGAGGACTTACGTCTTGCGGTGGAGAATAAAACAATCGGCAAGCGTGGTAAATTCATGCTGACAAGGGGTGAATACAAAGGAATTTCCGAGAGTAAAACCCGCGCATATGTGGACACTTTTATAAGGAGTGCAGGAACGGTTCGCTCCTCATCTGTCGTCAGCGTCAGGGCTATGCAGTTATCAAGTTGGAGCGGTGAGTATAAGATTCTTTGCTCGGAGCTTACAGATTATTTTAATAAAGGTTATGCCGTTGTAGTTTTCGCAGGTACGGAAAAGGCGGCGCGAACATTAGCGCAGGACTTGAGAGATGATAATTTTCCTGTCGATTTTTCAAGCGAGCCAAACAAAATATACGCAAAGAGGGCATATATTTTAGCGGGTGCAGTCGGGGCGGGCTATGATTATCCCGATGCTAAATGTGTGATGCTGAGTCTTGCAAAAGCCTCGGCAGGGACGACCGCAGACACCTACAGAGCGGAACTTACAAAGGGGGGCGAAACACGCCGCCGTAAGAAACGTAAGGGTGAAGAAATCCGCAGTCTGACTGATATTAGCGCGGGTGATTATGTCGTACATCAGAACTACGGTATAGGCGTCTTTGAAGGTGTGACCAAGCTTACGAACGACGACGTAAGCAAGGATTATATTAAAATAAAATACGCAGGAACGGACGTTCTTTATGTACCTGTCACACAGCTTGATTTTATTTCACGTTATATCGGGAACACCGATTCTGCATCGCTAAAACTCAACAAGCTTCATTCGGACGCCTGGCAAAAAACAAAAGCGAAAGCAAAAGCGGCGGCTTCGGAGTTGGCGGAAGAATTGATTGAATTATATTCAAAAAGGCTTAAAAGCGAGGGTCATAGATTCCCGCCCGATAATTCCGAGCAGGTAGAGTTTGAGGAGCATTTCAGCTATATAGAAACCGACGACCAACTACGCTGTATCGAGGAAATAAAAGCCGATATGCAAACGGCGAAGCCGATGGACAGACTTTTGTGCGGTGATGTAGGCTTCGGAAAAACCGAAGTCGCGCTTCGCGGCGCGTTTAAGTGTGTCATGGACGGGAAACAATGCGCGCTTCTCTGCCCCACCACCGTGTTGGCGTGGCAGCATTATCAAACCGCAATAAAACGAATGGACGGCTTTCCGCTAAATATAGAATTACTTTCACGGTTTCGTTCGACACGCGAAATAAAACAAGTGTTAGAGAAATTGAAAAAAGGAATAGTAGATTTAATCATAGGTACGCACAGATTAGTGCAGAGCGATGTGGCTTTTAAGAATCTCGGTTTAGTGATTATTGATGAGGAACAGCGGTTTGGAGTCGCTCATAAAGAAAAATTTAAAGAAAATTTCAGCGGTGTAGATGTGTTGACGCTTTCTGCCACGCCGATTCCGAGGACGCTCAATATGGCAATGAGCGGCGTGAGAGATATGAGCGTTATAAATACGCCGCCGCAGGACAGGCAACCCGTGACGACTTACGTAATTGAGCATGATTGGGGTATCGTCGCCCAGGCGGTGAATAAAGAAATGCGGCGAAACGGGCAGGTTTATTATATTCATAACCGTATAGAAACGATTACGGATTGTGCCGCGCAGTTACAACAGCTTGTTCCCGATGCAAGAATCGGAATCGCTCACGGTAGAATAGGCGAGGACGAGTTGCTTGAGGTCTGGCGCAGATTACTTGATGGCGAGATTGATATTTTGGTCTGTACAACGCTCATTGAAACAGGGGTAGATGTACCGAACGTAAACACGTTAATTATAGAAAACGCCGACCGCATGGGACTCGCACAGTTACACCAATTACGGGGACGCGTGGGTCGTACAAATAAGCGGGCGTTTGCTTATTTCACGTTCAGAAGAGGGAAAGTTTTATCAGAGATTTCGACAAAACGCTTAAACGCCATTCGAGAATTTACACAGTTCGGTTCAGGCTTTAATATAGCCATGCGTGACCTCGAAATACGCGGCGCAGGCTCGATTCTGGGGGCAAGACAGTCGGGTCATTTGAGTGCGGTGGGTTATGATATGTATCTGAGGCTTTTAAATCAAGCTGTCTCTGAGCGTAAAACCCGCACCGGCAGAAAACGCGAAAAAAACGAGATTCATACAGAAGAAGCTTCCGCGCTTATCGACGTTAAAACAGACGCATATATACCCGAAAACTACATTTCAAGTGCGGCACAGAGAATTTCATGTTATAAAAGAATCGCTGAGATTCGCAGTGAGGAAGACGCTCTTGACGTTACTGATGAATTAATTGACCGTTACGGCGAGCCGCCGAAGCCTGTTATCGGGCTGATTGAGGCTGCCGAGGTCAGGAATATGGCGGGTGCGGCGGGAATAAGGGAGATTTTACAGGACGGTAATATGATAATAATTAATACCGAAAAGCCCGATATGGAAGGGGTCAGCCGCGCCGTCGGACTCATGGGAGATAGGGTTATGCTTGACTTTACAGGCGATGCAAAGATTAGAGTAAAGCTTATAAAAGGTGAAAACTCGCTCAGAACGGCGAAGAGATTTTTGGAAGGGTATACTTGTTCAAAGAAGTGACTCAAAAACTTGACCCGCCGTATGGCAGGTTATCTTGTCAAAAAAACCGCTTTTAAAGCGGTTTTTTCTGAAATTTATCTTACACCTACATTAATCAATAATAATCTATAAATATCATGAAAATAATAAGAATATGCAACGAATAATTGAAAATGTAACAACACAAATCAAGAAAAATAACCTTAAATCAAGAAAAATCATGAATATGAAACGATTTGTTGCAAATGTAACAACACAAATCAAGGAAAATCAAGAAAAATCAACAAAAATCAAGAAAAAATAAGGACAAAAAACAATATTTTTTTCAATAATTTTCTGTTATTATTAAGAAATAAGCTGTAGAACTAAATACATCTTATAGAATTTAAAACATTTTTGTAAACCCCTTAGGGGTAGAAAGGAAACGTAATGAAAAGAAATCTCAAAAAAGTCTTGAGCTTTACCATTTGTTTTGCTATAATGTTAAGTATAGCGACAAACCCGCCGCCTATCTTGAAGCCGGCATAACCCCCGAAGAACTCATAGAAATGCTCCCGAAATATGAAGCTTTAGGGATTTTGACAGATGAAGCATGGGCGGCGTTGCAGGGGAAGATATATGCTTATGCAGATGAGGGGTAGAGCGGGAAGCGCATACTACAGCTCTTCCCGCTATTTATTGAGAATATGAATATTTTTAAGAAAATCGGAATCTCGTTCCTGTTTCAAATAGTAACATATCTTATACATTACATCTTATTTCCATTAATAGGTGTGAGTCCTGTTTTAGATGTGCTATTTCTTGTTATATCAAGCTTTATTCTTTCACTTTTGTGGATGCGTTTATGGAATATAGGAATTGGATATTTTTTATTATCATTACCCATTTATCCCGTTTTAATTATTCTAAATAATCCTTATGCACCTGATGACAGTTTCGGACTTGGGTGGGGTCTTGAATGGGTTGTTCCTTGGTGTATTGTACTGGTTATTCAAGTTGTTATATTTATATTATGGAAGATATGGATAATAGCTAAAAAACTCCATGATGATAAGTAGTATCAATACTTCTTGACGACATATGAATTTTTTCTTTCACATAGCATTCCCTCCTCTGCGTGGTTGGTTTTGGTATGTGGTTATATCTTAATTATACCACAAAGTGGAGGAAATGTCTATATTTTCGCACTTGAAAAGGTGCGTTAATAAAGGCTTTTGCGAGTTTCGCAAAGAGCTAAGTAATTAAAGGAAAATGACACACATGAAACTAAATTCTTTCACACAAAGACCTAAATTGTTTTGGGTTTTACTATTTCAATTTATATTTTATTTTTTTATATTTGTGCTTCCACTAAGGAACTTACGCACATTATTTCCAAATTCAGACCCGGCAATACAATTGTATATTACGATTCCTATAATTTGCATTATCGGTATATTATGCATAATATTTGCTGATAGAATTAGGTATTGGGTGGTGGGGATTCCTGTGCTTTATGGATTTGCGATGCTATACTCTAACAGGCAAGCCATATTATATTTACCATCTTTAGGTGGTGGCTATATAAGTATTTTTGATGCTTCGTCGCAAGTGTTCATGTTAAGTATAGCTGTGTTTTTAGCTCAAAGTACAGTGTGTGTAATTGTGAGAATAATAAAATATTTGATTAATCATATTAAAAGAAAGGGTAATGGCTGAAATCGAAAATAAAAGCGCTTTCAGCCATTAATTAATTAAGATGAAGTTTTTTAAGAAAATTGGGATTGCAATTCTACTTCAAATAATAACATATTTTATACATTTTATTTTTTTTCCACTATTTGATTTAGATGTACCTTACGTAGCAATCTCAAGTTTTATAATTATAATTATATGTATACGTTTTCAAAATATTGGATTGGGATATTTTATATTATCCACACCAATTTATCCCGTTTTAATTGAACTATATAACCCTTTCGGACCATACGATACAAAAGGGGGGTTCGGGCTTGATTTAGGTCTTAGAACTATTGTTATATGGTGGATTGTCTCAAGCATTCAATTGGGAGTTCTTGTGTTATGGAAGATATGGATAATAGCTAAAAAACTCCATGATGATAAGTAGTATCAATACTTCTTGACGACATATGAATTTTTTCTTTCACATAGCATTCCCTCCTCTGCGTGGTTGATGACATCTGCGCCAAACTCATCTATTAATTATCCATTAAAATAAAGGAGTACACTATGAATAATGTAATAGAATTTACTTCAGGAAATACGATATATTCAACCAGTTTTGTTATCGCACGTAGTATATTTCTTATTATATTATTTTTGTTGGTAGTTTATTTTTTATTATTAATTTTTTATAAGGGGAGAAAAAAAACGATTACAATAATCGATAAATGGATAGCGAATATTGATAGCTCCTCAAAACAATCTTCTGATAAACTTTATATTTGGTCAGAGGATATAATTTATCTTAAACGATATATAATAGTTTATCAAAATCAAGATGGCAAACCGCTAAAAGGACGAATTGCATATTGTTGGGGCTATATTTACGATGAATTAGAGATAGGTAAATCATATTTAGTTTTAAAGAGATTTAAAACAATAAAAGATGTTCTTGAACAGATGGATTTATAGCAACAAGATATATGCTTATGCAGATGCGGGGTAGAGCATAATTTTTAACATGAAAAAAGGGTATCGCTTAAATGTTGATACCCTTTTTTCAATAGACATTATTTTACAGAGCTATCATTCCGTCACAATCCGCTCAAGTTCAATCGGCGGCACACTATTACCGTTTTTGTCAAACACCCTCATAATATCGCCCGAAACCTCGTCTACGAGCATGATTTTACCGTCTTTATCACGCCCGAATTCAAGCTTTAGGTCAATAAGCTCTAAATCTTTCTCGGCGAGTGCGGATTTAATCACACCTGAAATCTTTTTAACTAAGTCAACCAATGTGTCATGTTCATCACCTGTGAGAATATTTAACATGGCTAACGCATCGCGGGTAATAAGCGGGTCGCCGCGTTCATCGTCTTTTAGAGTAATTTCTACTAAGGAGTCAAGCGGCTCTCCCCCGCTGACATACTGTCCGTAACGTCTGACGAAACTTCCGACGGCTTTATAGCGGCAGATTACCTCTACACCCCTGCCGAATATCGTGGCGGGCTTAACGGTCATTTCCGCTTTTTCCGTGTCACAGCTTACGAAATGAGTGGGATAGCCGGCGGCGTTGATTCTCTTGAAAAAGAAGTCGGTCAGCTTTAGCCCCGCCTTGCCTTTACCCTCGATTGAGCCGATTATTTGATTTGCGCCGGGGTCGAACACGCCGTTTTCACCGCAGGCGTCGTCTTTAAACTTGAGTAGGTAGTTGCCATCCCCCAAATCGTATACGTCCTTGGTTTTACCTTTGTAAATAAGATTCATGCTTTGTCCTCCTTTTGTTGTTATTTTTATTAATTTTTAACCAACTTTCACGTCTATCCACTTAGGCTCTATCATCGGAATAGCGGATGAATCGTCCGGAACCACCTTTTCGTCATCATAACGCCAACAGGGGTGGTCGCCGCAAAGACCGCAATCTATACTGTGACGGTCGTTTCGGCAACAATTATAAATCGGACAGATAACCTCGTCCACGTATTGAAGCCAAAAAACACGTCCGCCTTCCTCGTTACAGCCTACGCACTCATGCGGGAAGTGTATGCACGCATAGCAGTCGCGTCCGCAACAACTTATATTTTTACCCATATCTCACCTATCACGCACCATTCTCTGCTTGATTTTACTTTTTATTATTTATCTGTTTTTACTTCTCTATTGCCTTATTTTACTATATATTGACAATTTTTTTCATTACTATTCTTTATATTGTAACAAAAAAGAACGCACTTGTCAACAATTCAATAGAAAATTTGTTGCGTTTATATTTAAAATGTGTTATGATAATAAAAAGACAGGAAAAACAGGAGGAAAAAGGTTTATGAGTATCGACCGAAATAACAGCCACATTCATATGAAAAAGGGCGGTAAAGAGCCGCAAACAAAAATAATATCCTACAATTATGACGAGAACATTGTCCTGTCTGTGGGCATGATAGTAAAAAACGAGGCAAGAATGCTTGAGGGCTGTCTCAAAGGCTTAAAGCCGTTACTTGATGCAGTACCGAGCGAGCTTGTTATCGTCGATACGGGTTCTGACGATGGTACGATTGAGATTGCTAAAAGATTTACGGACAAGGTTTTTCATTTCGACTGGATTAACGACTTTTCCGCCGCACGTAATTTCGGGTTGAAAAAATGTACGGGGCAGTGGTTTATGTTTCTTGATGCAGATGACCATTTTGCCGAGGTCGCAGATATGGTCGAGTTTTTTAATAATCACAGTATACACAAGAATTATAACACCGCCTATTATATAACACGTAATTATAATAGTGTAAAATACGACACATATTTCAGCTTCCGCGCTCACAGAATAGCGCGAAGAACCGAAGACCTGCATTTTGCGGGTGCTATCCATGAGTATTTTGTTAATTTCTATAACCCCGCATATTATTTCGACTCCTACGCCTGGCATTACGGCTATGCGTTCGAGTCAGAGGAAAAGCTAAAGGAAAAATCGAAGAGAAACTATGTTTTACTCGAAAAGGAGCTTTTAAAAGACCCCGATGACCTGCGAACAATCAGCCATGTTATTCCGAGCATGGTCGACATGGACGATGAGAGACGCGAACTGATTGAAAGGGCTCTTATCCTCGCAGACGAAAGTGATAAGCCTGTCGCCTACACTGCCTATTTCAACGCTTTCGCGCTTTACAAAGATGAGGGTGAGAGCCAAAAAGCTCTCAGTGCTATTGACGGTGCTATTAAAAAGACGAACACAGACAACGCAGTTTTAGTTGAGGCATACGGCAGTAAGGGTGATTTTCTTTCCGGTATAGGAAAATACGCCGAGGCGGAGGAATGTTTTAAAAAATATTTTGAATTTTATGACAGGTACGAAAGCGGAAACCTCGAAAAAAGCGCGTTAGGTTATTTAGCCGCGAGTTACGTTATACCCGATATACGCGATGCGATGATTAATAAATTTGCTCTTTGCATTTATGAGCAGAATCGGGCGGAGGAGGCTCTATCGGTTTATGACAATATATCCCTGTCTGCGGCGAGTCCTAAGGTGTTTATGGGTATCGCTGACACGGTTTTTAAAATCGGCTTAGGGGCAAGTTCGGCACGCCAAAAAATTGTAGGATTTTATGAGAGGGTTTTAAAAACAATAAATGATGAAAAAATCTCTTATTTCATAAAGCTCCTCGAAAAGCTGTTTTTTGCCGACAAAGATTTTGCAGAATATTTTGTTGGCGTACACGGTAAATTTGCTGAACTTATGCGGATTTATACAAAGGAAGGTGCGGGGATAGAAGCATTTATAAACAGCTTTGAGTTTTTACCGGAGGGATATTCCGTGGCTATTGATTTGGCTATGTCTTCGGGTGTATGCTTGAACACGACCATAAGCAAGTTGAATTTTGAGCTTATTACAGAGCATATAAGCGTTCTTGCGCGTAATGAATCAAATTTGGCTGTGTTGGCGTTGAATTACAAAGACGATAGTTTTTACCTTTCGGGTATAAAGAATTTGCTTTTCGGGACGCTCCTTTTCGAGGCGGCTTGTTTAACGGCACACAACCTACAGGATATTGTTAGGGCAGAGGTTTACAGAAAATATGTGAACTACTCGATAGTATATGTAAGTAATATTTATAATCCCGGTCTGCTTAATGAAGACGACATAGGCGCGCTTCCCGAAACCCACCGATTCGGATATTATATGAGCATGGCGAATAAGGCTCTCGAAAGTGATAATAAATTAGGCTATGTCAAGGAGCTTAAAAACGCACTCGTTTCTTGTAATTATGCAAATAATGTCATAAGGTTTTTGTTAGATGAGTTCACTGCGAACCTGTAGAGAAAGGGGAGAAGACTGTTGAAGGCTCGTATTACCGAAAATAAAAGCTATAGTGCCGATGGCGTGGTACTGTCCGTCGGTATGATAGTTAAAAATGAAGAAAAACACCTTGAAAAGTGTCTTTCGGCGTTAAAGCCGCTTCTTGACGCTGTTTCAGGCGAGCTTGTAATCGTTGACACAGGTTCGACTGACGCAACTGTTGAAATATCCAAACGCTATACAGACAAGATTTACCACTTTGACTGGGTTAATGACTTTTCTGCGGCTCGAAACTTCGGGCTGGAAAAATGCACGGGCGAGTGGTTTATGTACCTCGATGCGGACGAGATACTTGATGAAGATATTTCGGAAATGCTCGACTTTTTTACTGACAGAAAGATGTTAAGTAAATATAACAGCGCGCATTATATTCAGAGGAACTATACGACGCCTGAGGGAGACGACTGGTCGAATTTTGCGGTATCACGTATAACGAAAAGGACGCCGGGGCTTCGTTTTGTAAACCCCATACATGAGATTTTTTCTGCAATTCTTGAGCCGCAAAGACATTTGAGAACTTTTGTCCACCACTGGGGCTACGCCTTTGAGGACGCGCAAAGCAGGGAACAAAAGAGAAAGAGAAACCTTGTACCCTTGTATGAGGAGCTTAATAAAGCACCCAATAATTTGAGACTGCGGCTGCATATATTAAACGATATAGAAAATGAGCAGAAAGACGAGTTTTTCAACGAAACGCTTAAAATAGCGAGAAAAAAACCCGCAGACATGTGGGCGGCGGCTATTTTCACGCTCAATATATTATTCTATTTCGACAGGGAGGAGCATGAAAAAACCCTCGGCTGTATAGACGAGTTTATTAAGCTCTACAGAGGTAAACCGAAAAACATGCTCTATCTTGACATTTATATGGCAAGAGCGAGTACTCTGCAAAAGTTAGAGAGATATGACGAGGCAATAAAGGCGGTTGAGAGTTATTTTCGGCTTTATGAAGCTTATATTCAAAACAGGCTTGACCCTACGGGGTTGGGTTTAATCCCCATTACTTATCGCGAACCGGAGAAATTCGCCGCCGCGGAGAGAATGTATGAACGTCTCCTCTTTCAAGCGGGGCGTAAAAAAATATCCTTTAACAATACAATGGATGGTATGCGGATACAGGTGGTCTCAAAAGCCGCACCCGCAAATACAGCGGAAGAACCCGTCAGTGCAGAGACCGAACCCGCGAATACGGCTGCTGAACCCGTTAGTACAGAGACCGAACCTGCGGGTGCGTCCGATAATATAATTCTTTCTGTAGGTATGATTGTAAAGAACGAGGAGAAGTATTTAGAGCGGTGTCTTTCAGCGTTAAAGCCGCTTCTTGACGGGGTAAAGAGCGAGCTTATAATAGTAGATACCGGCTCGACCGATGATACGGTAAAGATAGCGGAACGATTTACGGACAAGGTTTATCACTTTGACTGGATTAATGATTTTTCGGCGGCTCGGAACTTCGGGCTGGAAAAATGTACGGGCGAGTGGTTTATGTTCCTTGATGCTGACGATATATTTGATAATAATCTAAGCGAGATGATTAATTTTTTCAACAACAGAGCGTACAATATAAAGTATAACTCCGCTCACTATATTACCCGTAATTATGCCTCTTTGAGCGATACACAGAACTTTAATATTTTATACAACCTTCGTATAGCGCGAAGAACCGAAGCTTTACGCTTTGAGGGGAAAATCCATGAGTCGCTCGTAAATGCGGACAAGCCTGTTATGCAGTTCTCAGCCTTTGCTCATCATTACGGATATGCTTATGAAACGGAAGAGGAGTATATAAATAAAGGTGTGAGAAACATGGTTCTGCTTGAAGCGGAGCTTGAGGAAAAGCCCGATGATTTAAGAATCATGCAACACTATATCCAAAATTCAATGTTTAAAACAGAAAGGGTACGGGCAACGATAAAAAGGGCTTTAAAGCTCGCCGAAAATTCAAACAGTCTATACGCTCAGCCCGCATATATTAACGCCTTTAATTTGTATGCGGGGGATGGAGACGTAAAAAAAGCTCTCGAAATAATAGAAAAACTGATAAAGAGAGCAGACAAGACAGATGTCATTCTTGCAGAAGCATACGGTATGAAGGGCGATTTATTATTTGAACAGAAGAAATATGTCGAAGCCGCAGTAAGTATAAATAAATATCTTAGTTATTATAATGAATACGAAAACGGAAATCTCGACAAGTCGATACTCTCTGCTATAGTTTCACGCTATTTGTCAAGGGATAAGAAAACCGCACTTGAAAAAAAGCTCGCTCTTTGCATAGGGAGAATGGACGTCACACGGGAAGCCGAAAAGGTACTATCCGCGCTTAAAAGCGGCGAGGACTTGAGCGAGATTATAAAAGGCATGAATTATGAGCGTATAAAAGAGGTTTTGCAAGATATAGCACAAAACCGCGCCGATTTTCCGCTTCTCGCGGCAGGCTACAAAGATGACGAGTTTTTCTTTGCGAGCTTTACAAATCTGTCATTCGGGCTTCTGCTCCTTGAGGCGGCGGCAAATGCGGCGGGGGAAGGCGGGCAAAAAGCAGAGATTAATAAAAGGCTCACATCTTATGCGGCGCGTTATATCCGAAGCGTATATAACCCCGATTTGCTCAATGATGAAGATATTGGTGTTCTGCCTGACGTACACCGCAAAGGTTATTATGGTAGTTCGACGTTGTGAAATATGTTACAGCTACAGTCATGAAAGAATTAATAAACCATGAGAAAATCAGATTTTTTTTACGAACTCCCTGAGGAACTAATTGCACAGACCCCTACAGAACCCCGCGATTGTTCGCGTTTGCTTAAGGTCAAACGCGAAGACGGCGGATTTTCGCACGATTTTTTTTATAACCTTGCGGAATCTTTAAACGCAGGTGATTTACTTATCATGAATGACTCAAAGGTCTTCCCTGCTCGGCTTCTCGGAAAAAAGCGCGGAAGCGGGGTAGCGACAGAGTTTTTGCTTTTGGAACAAAAAAGTACGGACACCTGGGAAACAATGGTATGTCCCGGACGTAGGCTTAAAAAAGGTGCGGTAGTTGACTTTGGCGGGGCAGAAAAGAGCCTGTCGGCTGAGATAATTGCCGATGCCCCGGACGGCAATCGTATTGTTCAGTTTCATTACGGCGGTGAGCATGATTTTTTTGCATTACTTGACGAGATTGGGCTTACACCCCTGCCGCCTTATATAACCGAAAAGTTGTCCGATTCATCAAGATATAATACTATATACGCCAAAGAAAAAGGCTCGGCGGCGGCTCCCACGGCAGGACTGCATTTCACTGAGAGGGTATTTTCCTCGCTTGAGAAAAAAGGAATACAGACGGCTTACGTAACGCTGCATGTGGGACTCGGAACATTTCGACCTGTTAAAGCCGAGAACATAAGCGAGCATAAAATGCACACCGAACGATATATATTTACTAAGGAGACCGCCTGTAAAATCCGCGATTGTAAGGCACGCGGTAATCGGGTTATTGCTGTCGGTACTACATCCTGCCGCGTTTTGGAAAGCGTAGAGGGCGTTAGCTTTGATATGCCGTCAGAATCAATATCGGGCGACACCGATATTTTTATAACGCCGGGATATGAGTTTAAAGTGATTGACGGACTTATAACAAACTTTCATCTACCGGAAAGTTCGCTGATAATGCTTGTCAGTGCGTTTTTGAGTCATGAAAAAACGCTTGAGGCTTACAGAGAGGCGATAGCTGAAAAGTACAGATTTTTTTCCTTCGGGGACGCTATGTTAATTTTATGATTTTTATAATAGAAGCAGATATTATTTTACTGTTGACATTTTAAAAATCTCATGTTATACTGATAAAAATACATTTAAAAACAGGAGGATAATCATGGCTTATACAATTAACGACGACTGCATTTCGTGCGGCGCATGTGCGGGAGACTGCCCCACCGATGCAATTTCCGAGGGAGACGGCAAATACGCCATAGACGCCGATAAATGTGTCGACTGCGGTGCATGTGCGTCTACTTGTCCCGTTGACGCAATACAGGCGTAGCAGAAATTTGTTATTAATTATTTAATTGTTTCGTGGGCGGGGTGAGAGTCCCCACCGGCGGTAAGGCGCGTTGCGCTAAGTCCGCGACGCTGGTTTTTATTAAAAACAGCCTGATTCGGTGAGATTCCGAAACCGACGGTTACAGTCCGGATGAAAGAAACAAGTCCTTTATTAAAAAAGGATTAGTGCCTCACGCTTTGCCGTGGGGCTTTATTTTTGGAGGATTTATGAGATTTACCACAAAAAATTTAGTCGTGTTGGCGTTACTCAGTGCGATTGCCGCTGCGGTTACGTTTGTTTTCAATCTGTCGCTTATCCCCGCCGCGCCATTTTTGACTTATGACCCTAAGGACGTTTTTATTGTCCTCGGCGGTTTTCTTTTCGGACCTTTGGCTGTTATTTTAATGTCGGCGACTGTTTCTTTTATCGAAATGTTAATCATAAGCAAAGACGGATTTATCGGAATGGCGGCAAATATGCTTTCCACCTGCACTTTTGCGTGTACGGCGGTTTTAATTTACAGGACGAGAAAAAATGTCTTAAGCGCGGCTATAGGATTAACTATAGGCTGTGTGGCTTCTACCTGTGTTATGCTTCTTTGGAATTTTTTAATCGTACCGCTCTATATGCAAATACCCGACATGACAATAGAGCAAACAAGAGAACACGTCAAGAATAATATGTTAATCCCTGTCTTCCTGCCTTTTAATTTAATCAAAGGCGGGATAAATGCGGTGTTACTCATTATAGTTTACAAGCCGCTGATGCTTGTGTTCGCTAAAGCAAAATTAAATTAATAAAAAACAGCCTGTAATTTTAAATTTTTCTCTTGATTTTATCTTTACATGGTGATATAATTTAATACATGAAAATATAGAGAGTCGAAAGGTAAAAAAGGACACAGACATGAGGGAAAACATAAGCGGCAGGTCAGAGGAAGACTTAAAAAGGAAAATCAAGCAGATTATAGATGAGGTCGAAAAGGTTATTGTAGGTAAGCGGGATACAGTAAAGATGTTGGTAATTGCCCTGCTTTCGGGGGGGCATGTGCTTATTGAAGACGTGCCGGGCGTAGGAAAAACAACGCTCGCGACCGCGCTGTCAAAGGCTACGGGACTCGGCTATCGCCGCGCACAGTTTACGCCGGACGTAATGGCGTCCGATATAACAGGGTTTACTATTTATAATAAAGACACCGGGGATTTTGAGTATCGCCCCGGCATGGTCATGACAAACATTCTGCTCGCTGATGAAATAAACCGCACATCTCCTAAAACCCAGTCTGCACTCCTCGAAGCAATGGAGGAGCAGAATGTCACGGTAGACAGCGTTACTTATCAACTGCCTCAACCGTTCATGGTTATAGCTACACAGAACGAGCTTGGCTTTGTGGGTACATATCCGTTACCTGAGGCACAGCTTGACCGATTTTTGATGAAAATTTCTGTAGGCTATCCGACATTGGAACAGGAGATGGATATTATCGCTTCTCGTCAGACCGTAGACCCTATCACAAGTGTTAAAGCTGTCTGCGGCAAAAATGAGCTTCTCAAAGGAATAGAGGCTGTACAGCATATTAACATAGAGCGGGCTCTTTATCGTTATATAGTACAGTTAGTGTCAGCGACCCGTGACCACAAGGCGGTCATGCTCGGAGCGAGTCCTCGCGCCAGCCTGCTCTTAATGAGGGCAAGCCAGGCGTGTGCATTTTTATCGGGACGCGGTTATGTCACGCCCGAAGACGTATTACGTATGACGCCGCATGTTCTTGAACACCGTATACAACTGACGCAGGACGCGAAGGTACATAAAATAAATGAAATAAGCGTATTGCGGGAAATCGCAAAATCCATAGTACCGCCATTTCACAGGGAATAAGAAAGATGAAAGAATTTCGAGTTTTTTACGGTATGCTGATACTTTTTGTATTCATAATGTGTTTTGTATATCAAAGCCGTATAATGCCGCTGCTTCTTCTCATACTTTTGATTTGCCCGGTTTTCAGCTTTATCGTATTGGTGATTAATTTCCTTGCGATAAGGCTTACAGTCGCACCTCTTGAAATCGTTGCCGAAAAGAGACAGGAATGTAGTGTGCGGCTTTTTTTGCAAAACCGCTTCATATTTCCCGTCTCGCCCGTTAGGATTGTCGGGGATTTTCAGAGCGAAAACGAACATGATTTTTCCCGAAAAGTACTTCTCACAGATGTTCCTCCGCTGTCTCGCTCTATAGTTGTACTGCCGTTTAAGATGCCGTTTCGAGGGGAGTATATAGTCAGGATTTATGATGTTTACGTTTTTGATTTACTTAAACTGTTCAGACTTCGCAGAAAACTTGAACTCAGAGCGAAATTAATAATTCTGCCGTATGAAAAATTCCCGAACGATTCGGGTAAGGAAACGGAAACCGACCTCGAAAGTCCCGCAACCGTCGTTACTGCCAATAAAAGCAATACTTTTAATTCTCTGCGCGAATACCGCGAGGGTGACAGTATACGCCACATACACTGGAAGCTGACGGCGAAACAGGATGAGTTAGTGGTAAAGCAGATGGAGCTGTCAGTTAATAACAGCGCGGTGATTTTTAACGATTTTTCGACAGATACAGGCGACGATTATCTCACGCGGCGTATGTTAGATGCGACGCTCGAAACATCGCTCGCAATAACAAAGCGGATTCTGTCAGAGCGAAACAGCGTCATAAATTATTGGCAGGGTGCTATGAGGAGCGAGAGGTACGAGCTTTCAGAAATTGCACATTACAGCTACCTCTATGGCGTGTTTACGGTCTTACCGCAGAAGCCGTCGCCTAAGAGCTTTGAAGAACTGATAGAGCTGTTTTCTCCGGAAATAAAAGAGCATCATACTATATACATAGTAACACCGAGCGTGAACCGTGAGATTATTCGGGCTTTTGAGAAAACGGGGCTTGCCGCACGGGGCGGGGTAACTCTTATTACATTTTCGGCGATTAAAGCAAGCGCAGAAGCCGAAGAGTATATTAATGAAAAAACGAAAATAAAACTTATTGAGATAAATGATAAATCGCAGTATTTTGATATTGTTTAGGAGCAAAAGTTGAAAGAAAAAGAAACGGTTCGGGAGAATCCGCAAAAACAAAAAAAGAAAAAAAGCCCCGCGCTTCCCGTTTGGGCAGGGAGTCAAACTAATGCGCATAACGCCGAGATTGCTTTATTTATGAACGTGGCGGTGCGGCTCGCCTTGCTGTGTCTTACAACGGCAGGGATTGTGCTTTTACTTATTCAGCTTTACAAGCTTCCCGTAGAGCCTGTTGCGGTGATTTTCCTGACAGTGATTGCCTCGCTTTTTTTTAACACGCTTTTTATATTTTTAAAGTTCAGATACGCACTTCCTTCAATCGTTATTTTGTTTTATTTCCTTTTTCCTATCATGCGCGTTGAAAAGGTCTTATATAATCTCGGCTGTATCGCTGATTATCTGCTCATTACCTTAAATGGCGGTATGCTCAACACTGCGGCTTATTCAAGCAGACCCGAAATCATGATATACCGCATGACATGGGAGTTTCGGCAGTCGTTACAGGATGGCGTAGTTTTTATCGCGGTAGCATTCGCACTTATTTTCGCTATAGCGGCACGCGGTAAGTTCATAGGCTCTATCTTGATAACCGCCATTATCTTGGTCATTCCTTCAATAGCGGCTCAAAAGGCGACCTTTGTACCCGCTATAACAATTTTAACGGCAGGTATGTTCGGACTCTACAGTATATGGGCGAGCCAGGAACAGAGTTTTTTAAAAGCCGTAAAAGACCGAGGGAAAAAGAGATGGCCGTTAATCCCGATGATTCATCGTCACTCGGTAAATGGTGCGGTTATGGCGTGTATTGCGTTAGCCGCCTGTTTTATCGCGCAGGCTTTGCTGCCTGTCGAAAAAACGCGGGATACTATAGATTTTTGGATACGGCAGAAAGACGCGGTTTTGGACCGGCTCGTTGACATAGGAGATGTATTCGGCGGGGGTTTAGGAGCTGTGGCAGTGCCTATGCTTGATTCGAGCGGTTATATGCCGGGCGGCGGAATAGACGCATCCGGTACATTGGTTATAAACGCACCTAATACGAGCAGACGGGAAGTGCTGTCCGTTTCATATGAAGACAACGAAAACACCTTGTATCTGCGAAACGGCATAGGAACCACATTTAACCCCGAAAGAGGCGAATGGAACGTACAGAACAGAGCCGACAGCATGAGAGATTTCCCGGACAATTTCTATCCCGAGCATGAGTATTTAATCTTCCGTCAAAAAGTAGGGCTTTTCGACTTTGATGCAGATTCATTTATCGGGCGGCAGAGCGTTAATGTACAATATCTCGTGAGAACGCGGCACATTATGCTCCCGACCTCTCCCTTTATGCCCCGTTATAAAGAAGACGAGCGATTTGTCTGGAGGGGCGATACTATTTTAGAAAGAAGAGGTTCGCCGAGAGTTGAGAGTTATTCATGGGATGTACTTTATCCTAAAGACAGCGAATTATTCGGCAGTGCTGTAGGCTCGGTAGAATATTTAATAACAAGCGAGAGGGCAATGAACGCGGACGAGGAGTCAATCTATCCTACATTAGGCAGATTTGAGGATTATATCATACTCGAATTTGCGAGTACGCAGGATACCGAAGGCGGCGCACTCAGAATTTATGTAGGCGAATATGGACTCGGAGCCGCTGAGTATCTCGCTCTGCTCACCGATTATGAAGATATGGTCTATGAACTTTACACCCAAACAGCCGAGGCTGAAACCGAAAATATGCGGACGATGTTAAATACTATCCCCGAGCTTACACTCCTTAATCATACAGTCAGCTTCAACCCAACCGCATATATGAAAGCCAAAACCATAGAAGACCATTTTAAACATAATTTTACCTATTCGCTTACGGTTGATAACAATGCGGGTGAAAGCTCCATGCTCGGAAACTTTTTGTTTGAAACTAAATCGGGACACTGTGCGTTATACGCCACGGCTATGACGCTTATGCTTCGCGAAATGGGAATCCCCGCTCGGTATGTTACGGGGTATGTTACGGGCGGCGGCAGAGGGAGAGTCTCCGGGGCAGGCTTTACTCACACTGTTCTTGAGCGAGACCTTCATGCGTGGGTTGAGGTTTATTTTAAAGGCGTAGGCTGGCTTCCCTTTGACCCCACGCCGCCTATCCACGAATATGTCTTTTTAGATGCCGAGAGGGAGTTTGGCTCAGGTACGACGTCTGCTACGACGCCGAGATATACGCTACCGGAGGAGAGAACCACACCGCCTGAGTTAACCGAAAATCCGGAGGTAACAACACCGCAGCCTATAACGGACACGACAGACACTTCCGCCGAAACATCAGAAACAGAATCCGACATACTGCCGCCTGACGAAGGCGAGGACGATAATAATACGTTACCGCTCGAAATATTAATCATAGCATTAATCCTGTTACCCGCGATACTTATACTGCTGTCTGTCTTTATGTTTCTGCGCGGGTTAAACCGAGTGGAAAGAAGGCGAATAGCAAAGTACACCAATTTACATGAACGCGCCGCCGCGAGAGAGGCATACAGGTTTATATTAAAACTGCTCAAAACGGAGGGGCTGAGAGGCGAGGCGGGCGAAACGCCTGTTCGGTTTGCCGCGAGGGTAGATGAGGCGATACAGACTGCGGGTCTTTCGAGCGTTATTGCGGTGATTGAAAAGTTAGAGTTCAGCAGAGAGGATTTAAGCGGGGCAGAATACAAAAAGCTGTCGGAAACGGCGACAGAGCTTTACAGGCAAATAGTTACGGAACAAAAGCGGGTGAAACGATTTGTCAGAAGAATTATTATGGTAGATATAATAAAATAAATTATACTAAAACTAACGGGAGGAATTCTTATGCGTTCAAGCGGAGTTTTAATGCACATCACTTCACTGCCGTCACCTTACGGCATAGGAACATTCGGTGCGGAAGCCGAGGCTTTTGTAGACTGGCTCGTCAATGCGGGGCAAAAGTATTGGCAGATTCTGCCGCTGTCACCTACGGGATATGGTGAATCACCCTACCAATCCTTTTCGACGTTTGCAGGGAATCCACTGTTGATAGACCTTGATGATTTGGTAAGCGGAGGTCTGCTCAAAAAAACCGCCTGCGATGAAGCCGAGTACGGCGCAGACCCGAAATTCGTAGATTTTGATAAGGTTTACCGCTCAAAGATGAGGCTTTTAAACGAGGCATACGCGAGCTTTTCCGAGGATGTGGGCTATCTTTCTTTTATACAGGAGGAGGCAGAGTGGCTTGACGATTATGCCTTATTTATGGCGATTAAAGAACAATACAACCTCGCCTCGTGGCAGACCTGGGAAAAGGATATACGCTTCCGCAGAATCGAGACTGTTAAAAAAATGCGCGAGGAGCTTGCCGCACGTATAAATTTTTGGAAATTCATTCAATACACGTTCATGAGGCAGTGGCTTAAACTCAAGCGTTACGCCAACAAAAACGGCATAAAAATAATCGGAGACCTGCCCATTTATGTCGCGCTTGACAGTGCGGACGTCTGGAGCAACACCGATTTATTCCTGCTTGATGTTGATTGCGTACCGACAAAGGTAGCGGGTGTACCGCCTGATTTTTTCAGTAAAACGGGACAACTCTGGGGGAATCCCCTTTATAACTGGGAACGCATGAAAAAGGAAAATTATCTCTGGTGGATTAAACGGGTAAAAAAATGCGCGGAGCTGTACGATGTAATAAGAATCGACCACTTCAGGGCGTTCGATACATACTACGCTATAGATTATAACGAGAAAACCGCTGTTAACGGAAAATGGGAAAAAGGACCGCGCATGGATTTCTTTAAAGCGATTGACAAAGAACTCGGAAAGGTTAACATCATCGCGGAGGACTTAGGCGAGGTATTCGAGAGCGTGACGGAACTGTTGAAAGACAGCGGGTTTCCCGGAATGAAGATTCTGCAATTCGGGTTTAATCCCGAAAACAAGGATAACGACCATCTGCCGCACCACTATCCATACAACAGCGTCGTCTATACAGGTACGCACGACAACTCCACAATAAAGGGTTGGTACAAAAGCGAGAATTCGAGTACCTGTAGGATGTTTTTAAACTATCTGCGTCCCGCACTGTTCGAGGGGCTGAATTATGCGGCGTTCAGGGCGTTGTATCAAAGCAGGGCGAGGCTTGTTGTACTACCTATGCAAGATATTTTAGGACTGTCTGATAAGGCGCGTATGAACCGACCGTCAACACTCGGCGGGAACTGGATTTGGCGCATGAAAAAAGGAAAAAACACCCGAAAAACGGCGCAGAAATTAAATCGGCTGACAAAAATTTATTTCAGGTAGAGCGGAAAAGCCGTTTTACAATATTATTCATGAAAAACGCATCTTTGGTCAGATATAAATAAATTCCGCTCGCCAAGAGATAAAAACCGACGCCGGTCATGACTTGAATCAATATTGTCATAGGCAGGTTGCTCGCGGCTATTCCCACATAAATAACAAGCCCGTACATAGCCGCCCCCGCGAAAATAAAAAACAGCGAGTTTTTAATATAAACGCCTAACGGGAGCTTTTTCTTAGCCGCAAATACTACAATAAAACACCGCAGACTTTCGGCAAGTACAGTACTGATAACCGCGCCGAGTGCGCCGAAGCGCGGGATTAAAACTAAGTTTGCCGCTATGTTTATGACCGCTCCGGCTATAGTCGAGGCGGTATATGTTTTATCCTTTCCCGCGGGTATTAAATACTGCGACGTAATGACGTTTTGAAAAGCGAGAAAGGGTATCATAAGGCATAAGGTTTTTATTAAAACGGCACATTCGCGAAATTCGCCGCCGAAAAACCAGGGTGCGAATCTGTCGGCGACTGCCGCGATTCCGAACGTCACTGCGAACGCTAAGAGCATGACATATTTTACGGAAATCAGGGTGAGCCGCTCTTTTTCGGCGGTGTTACCCTTGGCGTTTATATTTGAGATTCGCGGCAGCATTATAGTATTAAACGCAGTGATAAATCCTATAGGGACGATTATTATTTTCTGTGAATTTTCATAAAAACCGAGTTGTATTTTATCCGTCGCCGCGCCGAGTATGATTTTATCGAGTATATTATAAACGCTCACGGCAATCACGGGAAGAAACAGAATCAGCAGGGGTTTTATATGCGGCTTCATTCCGCCTAAAGAAGGCTTCACAAACGTAACGAAACGCCTGACGAAAACCCAAACGACCGTCTGACCCATGAAAGTACCGAGCGACATAATAAATGCGTATTTCCATAAATCATCGGGCGTTTTCACAAAGACAAAAACACTTGTGAAGGCGAAAAGCCGTACCGACATACTTCGCATAACGGTGAATTTTACCTGCTCAAGTCCGAGAAAGAGCCAGTTTATATCGAACAGAGCCGACAATACCGTAATTGATTGAATTACGAAATATAGTCGGTATTCTTTTGCAATAAAAACTAAAAAAACCACATATAGCGAAAAAACGATGAACGCGCCGATAAGATGCAGAAAAAATAAATTACTGAAAGTTTTATTAAGCTTTTCTTTATCATCGCGGACGGCGGCTATGCTTCTTGAGCCGTGTTCCGTTATCCCTAACCGAGCAAAATATATAAAATAAGTCACTATCGAAAACGTAAACGAATAAATACCGATATTCTCTGCACCAAGTACCCTCGAAACATAAGGAGCGATGGCTAAGGGGAGCAGAGTTATCAGTAGTTGGTAAAGGCTTTGGTAGAAGAAGTTTTTCTTTATGGTGGGCATTAGGATTTTTTCCTTAAAATTTCAATGTTGTTACAGATAATCAAAAACACTAAGAATAACGAAAAATGAAAATCTGACAAAGGCGTTGCGGATAATACAACGAAATATCCGAGAAACAAAGAAGAGAAGACCTTGTAAATATAAATGTCCGAATGGATTTTTATCTTTTTCATAACATGAAACATAATGATTAGGAATAAAACAAGCTGAACTATTCCGCCCTTGTAAAGAAGGTCAAGGTATATATTATGCGCTGAATTCATATGTCCGATGTCGATGAGTCTTTGAAAGTTATCATTATCACCGTGTCCGAAAATCGGATTGTTTTTTATACTGTTAATAGTGTTATCCCACAAGGCTTCTCTACCGGTTAGGGTAAGGCTCTTGTTTAGCAAACCCTCTATGAACCATGAAAACACACGTTGTAGTCTTAAAATAATTATACCGAAGAAAAAAGCGATGGAGAAGATGAATCCGGTATAGGGGTTTATTAATCGGGATAATTTAGTATTCGCGATTATCAGACAAATAGAAATCATAAGCATTGCTACGATTGAGTTAGCAGACCATGTTGCTATTACAGTAATCCATGAAATCAGAAATAATAATATAGTTCTTATACCGACTTTATTGCGGGACAAATATGAGTCCGTGAATGAAAATGCAAGTGCGGTGAGAATGAAATAAACAACATTGTTTCTGTGACCTAAAAGAAAATGAGCATTTCTGTTTAACCTAAGGAAAAAATTTCCGCTTGAATCAAAAACCAATCTGTATGTTTCATATATTCCATCGGGGAACATCAGCGTTATAACGAGGTTTGCGTATAGAAATATTTCAAAAATAATGCTGCCTATTTTAATAAAGCTCTCTTTTTCATTGCGGAGTAGTTCGTTGTAAATCAGACATAATAATAAGGAAAAAAGAAAAAACCTAAAGGCGTTAAACACTCTTCCTCCCGTTATAACTGTCACTGCAACCGTATAGAAACTATAAATGAATAATAAAACGATTAACCTATCTGTTTTTATTTTCATTTTATTTTGTACCATATATACAAAAAACAAGAAACACACAAGGAATAACAACCCGATATATAGCATGGTTATTAGATTTATGCTTCTTAAATAATCGGGTTGTATAAAAGCGACAATCATTAAAAAAATAATGAATTTATTTTTTAAAATAGTTTTATTCTCGACCATATATTTATTCCTTATCATTATAGTAATTCGTCTATTATTTGTTTCAGCTTAGACGAAGAAATGTTTTTCGTATATGGCAAATAAACAATACAGGAATTTCGCGCTAAAAGGAAATTTTCTGTTTCTTTAAATAAATCGTCGCCTTTCCAGTCGTCACCGACAAACATCGCATCAAATTTATATTTTTCAAAAGCCGCTGTTTTATTTCTGTTTTCCTGCACGACAACCTTATCAACGTACTTTATGGATTCAACAATCGCTTTTCTTTCTGAAAAAGGAATGAAAGGTTTTTTGTTTTTATATTCGCAAATTAATTCATCTGTGCTGACGGCGACAATTAAATACTCGCAGGCTTCTTTTGCACGCATTAATAAATTCAAGTGACCTATGTGGAACAAGTCAAAAGCCCCCGCAGTGTATCCGATTTTATATTTTTTCATTTAATTCCCCATTAATGAATATTAATTCCGTAGCGTGTGTTGTCCGCTTTTCTTCGGGCGGCAGTTCCATATAATCGGCACCGTATAACTTGCTTAAATAGTTTTTATATTCGGTCGGCACTACTATTTGTATGTCTTCAAACGGCAGTAAAACTCCATCGCTAAACCACTCGGTCGGGAAAAGGGCTTTTGTTTTATACTGCCCCCACAACTGAGGGGAACAGTGTTTCTTTTTATAAAAGCTATATTTGCGAAGGAGCTTATCCGCCGCAAGAATCCTTTTTTTCTTATTAAACAGCCTTGATATATCGAACCTGTTACAAAATTTTATAATAAGTCTTTCGTATAACGGTCTTTTCTTTTCTTGATTTACGCGCTCATTGAAGACGGAAAGGTGAAAAAGCATTTTCTTAAATAAAAAGAAATAAACGTGAAAATATCTTGAGATTCTATAATCGGGCAATCCGTCGGTTGTAAATATATCAATATAAACTAAGGCATATGACTCTTTATTTGCTGTAGTAACAGTTGTTTGAACACGCACATCAACGATTCGTAAAAAAGGGTGAAGATAGTTTTCGTCATTATGAATATTTTTTATTTCATATGGGAATTTGAGTTCATGATATGAAATGTTTATAAATTTTTCATGCTCTTCTCGAGGCATTGAAACGTCAATGTCATCGTCCCATGGTATAAAGCCCCCATGCCTCGCCGCCCCCAAAGCCGTTCCGCCTATGGCATAGTATTTAAGATTATACTTGTTGCAAATTCTGATAAACTCTTTTAATATTCCAAGCTCTGTTAGTTGTAACTTGCGTAAATCATCTTTATTTATTTTTCACACCTCTTTCTCAACAACTTCCTATAAATAAAATCCCTTGCGAAATTCGGTAACAGACAAACAACCGCATGGGGTATAAAGCTCCTCAAAAAATCAAAGGTCGAAAAAAATCCGATTTTCTTAAAACTATTTTTAAGTTTAAAGATATTTTTCAGATACCGTATACCGCCGCGCCTTTTGAAAAATTCAGGGTTTATCCGCATATAGACAAGAAATTCCTGAATATTAAATATCTCATATCCGTGCATGAGCATTTTCACGATTATGTCATAATCCTCGCCTACTCGTATATCGCCATAACTGCCCGAATCTAAAAGAGCCTCTTTTTTAATCAGCAAAGCCGAATGGCGTATAGGGCATCTCTTTTTTGCGAATTTCACTATATCTGCATGATTTTCGGGGAGCATGACACAAGAAGTTATATTTTCAATATCTCCGATAAACTCATATACTAAACAGCCCGCCGCGCCGAGCCTCGGATTACTCCGAAAGACGCTAACCTGCTTTTCAATACGTTCGGGGACACAGTAGTCGTCTGCATCCATTTTAGCTATATATTCAAAGGTGCAGTTTTTCGCGCCGAAGCCGAGAGCTTGTCCCACGCCGCGATTTTCTTCAAAGCCGATAATTTTAAATAATCCGGGATATAAATGTTCATAATCGGTTAAAACTTTGTTTAGCTCTTCGGTGATTTCGCCGTCCTTAACTATTATAAATTCGTTCGGCGGGAAAGTCTGTCCGAGCATACTATCTATCGCGGTCTTTAACCATTCGGGGTTATCCCTGATATAAACGGACATTAAAACGCTGTATTTAAAATCATCGTTCATTAAACACCTTTCCTCCCCCGCTACCTATACTTTTAATTATATACAAACCGAACCCGTTTGTCAAATCGTCTCTGAAACAATGTTACATTTGTCATGTAAAGTCGTGCCTGCGGACACTTGCATCGCTTTTATATTGACGATATAATTAATATATAAATGAAAAAGGAATGTTTAAATTATACTAAACTATACTAAATTAAACTAAAGGAGAAATTTCCCATGTTACTTGAAATGAATGATACCGTTAAACGCTATCGTGCGTTGACCGCGCTTGACCACTTATCATTGAGGATTCAGCCGGGCGAGACCTTAGGGCTTCTCGGACCTAACGGCGCGGGAAAAACAACGGCGATTCGTATATTAACAGGTCTGACAAAAGCCGATGCAGGCGAACTGCGCCTTTTCGGAAAAAACGTAGGAAATAAAGGCGGCGGGGCGTTTCCTGCATCTGTTAAGAGACGTATAGGGCTTGTACCGCAGGACTTAGCCCTTTATGAAACCCTCTCGGCGCGTGAAAATCTCGAATACTTCGGGAAGCTGTACGGCATTTACGGAGCAGAGCTTAAAAAGCGCGTAGACGAAACATTAGAGGTTTTAGGTCTTTCTGATGTGGGGAAAAAAGTTCCGAAAAAATTCTCAGGCGGTATGAAACGCAGACTAAATATAGGATGCGCCATAATTCATAAGCCGGAATTATTAATCCTCGATGAACCCACAGTAGGCATAGACCCTCAGTCGCGCAACCATATCCTTGATTTTGTCGATGAAATAAACAGACAGGGGACGACCGTACTGTATACCTCTCATTATATGGAAGAGGTAGAACGGCTGTGTTCAAGGGTCTGTATAATGGACGCAGGCAGGGTAATTGCGGACGGGACGGTAGGGCAAATAGCGAAATCGACCATTTTTGAAGAGATGATTACACTTAAAATCAAGGAACCATCCCCCTCGCTTACGGAAAGCATAAAAAAGGTTCAAGGTGTGATAAACTGTACGCTTGAGGGTAAAAAATTTACGATAACGAGTGCAGTAGGCTCCGGTAATCTGCCGCGTATATTAGAGGTAGCGACTCCCTATACAATCCTCGGGGTTTCGGCACAAAGCGCGACCTTAGAAGACGTGTTCCTTGCGTTGACAGGAAAAAGACTAAGAGACGGCATGGACGGAGGTGAAGCGTCATGACGAACCTTCGGCAGTTTTCGGCAGTTTTCATCGCGAGCTTTAAGTATTGCTGGCGTAATCCCGTAGCCGTGGCGGTTTTGACTGCGTTTCCTATTCTGATTATTTTTGTTCTCGGAAACGCCTTAAGCTCGTATATGTCTCCCGACTATGATTTTGAGCCTATACCCGTAGCCGTTGCCGTAGCAGAGGAAAGCGGACTTCAAATATTTTTGCAAAATGAGGAAGTCTTGAAATTTTTAGACTTAACATTCACAGATGCAAAAACCGCACTCGAACTACTTGAAAATGATGATGTAACCATTATAATAGAAGAGGGCGAAGACGGCAAATTAATCGTGACAAGACCCCGCACTGCGGGAATGAACGCACAAATAGCAACATCCGTGGCTGACTCGTATATGCAGACAAGCAAGGCTATGGAATATGCGATTATAAACAGTTCTGACTTTCATGAAATAACAGAGCTAATGCAAATTTTAAACGCCGATATATCTGTAACAGAAACCCCTCTCGGAAAACGTGTGCCGAGTGCGATTGATTATTATGCGGTCACGATGCTTGTTATGATACTTTTATATACGGGTATGAACGGAATCGAGTTGTTCAATAAAAGTATGTTTTCAGAGACGGGTGAAAGGATGCTTACCGCGCCGGTATCAAAGCCTGTGCTGATAAGCGGACTGTTATCGGCGACGACGCTCACGAGTTATTTACAGGGCTTAATTACGTTCTTGTTCAGCTACTTTGTTTACGGGGTTTACTGGGGCGAGAGAATCCCCTTAGTTTTGCTGACTCTTTTCGGTGTAACTTTGTTTTCACAGGCGGTCTGTATATTTTTATTATTGCTGATTAAGAATCATAATGCGGCAATGGGAGCGGCGCAGGGTATATTTTGGACATCGACATTTGTCGCCGGCGGTTACGTTAAAATTGATTTCGGTGCGGTACAGCAGGTTTTCGACTACTCGCCCAACTCTTTGGCGCATACGGTAATTTTCGGCGCAATCTTCGGCGGCAACGAATCTAAAATGACATTTGACTTATGTCTTTTATTCGCTTATACGGCGGTTATGTTCGTTATTACATTTTTGCTCGGGAAAAGGAGGCTCGCATGAAAGGTTTTGTGTTTATTACAACGATAAGGCGTATTTTAAAACAGCCGCTTAACTGGATTTTTTTAGCGTTGTTTCCGGTTTTAGCTTTTATTCTTATTTCAATATCAATGAGCGCGGGGACGCAGACAGATATAACAAAAGAGATTAACACATCTTTCGGCATAGTCGATAATGATAATACAGTAATTTCAAAAACCCTTGCAAAAGGACTCGGTTTACGTTATAATATAATAGAGGTAGAAGAAGCCGATATTTCCGCAAAACTGACAGAGCAGGAAATACCGTGGATTTTACTCATTCGCAAGGGCTATGAAGACGAGGTTTTAACATCAAGCCTTATTACAACGCTTGAGGGTTATTCACTCACGATTACCGACGTATCGTCTTTTGCAGGTTCTGCGACCGAAAGCATCACCCGCTCTTTAATGCTTCTCGGAACGGACGATGAAGAGGTTCTTTCACAGTGGGCTTCGGATTCAATGATTGAGCTGCGCTTCCCCGATATAAACGACAACTGGTCTTCGATTGCACAATGGCTTGCCATGTTCGGGTATATATCATTTTTCACGGCTTATTTCGTAATAAAAACCTTACTCGAAGACAAAAAGCAAGGTATGCCCGACCGCGTGGGGGTTCTGCCTGTTTCGTCGCGTAGTTACTTGGTTCAGGGAACGCTCGCCGTATTTGCCGTCACGGAGTTTACAGTCGCTCTTTCGCTTGGGGTCTTGGGTTTTCTCTACGGCGGTGTTCCGAATGCGGTTTTATTATTTTTGCTGATGAGCCTGTACAATCTTTTTTCGGTCAGCTTTATTCTCGCCATTACGTCATTCGCAAAAGACCTCGGCGCGATTTCGGTTATAATGGTCATGTCGGCAACCTTATTCGCTATGCTCGGCGGCTTGTTCTGGCCTATAGAATTAGTACCCCCGTTTATGAGAAAAGTTGCATGGTTTTCTCCCGGGTACTGGTTCGCCGAAGGGCTTAAAAACATACACGATATAACCTTTGAGGGCTATATAATTCCGATGTTGTTCCTTTTAGGCTTTTCGATTATCACGCTGTTAATCGGAGGACTTAAAAAGATTCAGAAGATGGAAGAGTAAAAGAAGTCTATGAAAACCTACTGGGTAATAGCACGTCTTTTTGCGGGCGTCATGTTAATAATCGTATGGGGGCTGACCGACAGCCCCCTTTCGGGCGTTGTGTTTATACTCGTGCTGACCGCACTTTCAGCGGCACGGTACAGGTTTAAAGGCTTCAGGCGTTTTATGGTATCGGGTGCGGCGGAGATTATGGTCTGTATCGGGTTTTCTTTCCTTTGGGTTCCTGCTTTGCTTGGGCTTTGGTTTCCCCTTATCGGTTTTCTTGAGGATAAGTGGCGGGAGAGTGAACAAGAGCTTTTACTTAAAGATTTTGAGGACAGAGCCGAACGTCTGCGGCTTGAAAAAAAACGCCGTGACGCTGAGCTTGAACAAAAATATGCGGCACAGCTCGCCGTAGTCAACGAGCGTTCACGCATAGCGCAGGATATACACGACCACGTAGGACACGAAATTACTGGTGCGTTGATTGCTTTACAGACAGCGGAAAAGCTCCGTGAAAGCGGCGTTCCTCAAAAAGCGGATGAGCTTATCCCGCAGGCAGTAAAACGGCTCGAATCGGCGTCTGAAAGTCTGCGCGAGACAGTGCATAATTTAAAGCCCGTTAAAGAAACAAAGCCGCCCTCTTTAAAAGAATTATGCGCCTCGTTTGAGTTTTGCAGGGTGGAGTACAGCGAACAGGGAGATTTTAGCAACTTCTTTCACAGCGAGCTGTTAGCCGCAAATTTAAAGGAAGCGCTCACAAATGTTTCCCGTCATTCAAATGCGGATTGCGTGAAGGTGCGGCTTGACGAAAATGCCGATTATATACGGCTTTGCATACACGATAACGGGACAAAACAAGAAAAAAACGAACGCAAGAAAAGCGGTGCGAAAACGGGAATGGGCTTATCGGGTATGAAAGAGCGGGTTCATGCCGCAGGCGGAACGCTGACGCTTGCCGCAGACGACGGTTTTAAAGTAGTCTGCCTATTACCGAAAAAACAGAAGGAGGATTTATGAAACTTTTAATAGTTGACGACGATGGTTTAATTCGAGACAGTCTTAAAATACTCTTTGAAGCCAAAGGGGGTAGCGGAGAATGTTCCCCTTGGTCGGTACGGACAGCGGAGAACGGGGATATTGCCTTTAAATTATGCGAAGAAGAGTTGCCTGATATAATACTTATGGATATACGTATGCCTGTGTGTGACGGAGTTGAAGCTACGAGAAAAATAAAGGCGGCATTCCCGAAGGTAAAAATCATCATGCTGACGACCTTTACCGATGACGGGTATATCTCATCCGCCTTAAATGCGGGTGCGGAAGGTTATCTGCTCAAAAGTACGCCCGCGGACGGTATTATCGAGCGGATTCGCGCTGTTGAAAAAGGTGCTATGGTGTTCGACCCGCTTGCGCTTGGGCGTAATCCCGATACACAATTAAGCGCGAATGGTATGGCGGTTTTGGGTAATACTAAGCATGAAAAACCCGCCGATTTTTCGGAACTGACGGCACGCGAGAACGAAATCCTCTCACTCGTGGCGACAGGGCTGTCTAATAATGAAATAGCGGCAAAGCTGTTTTTGTCGAGTGGTACGGTTCGTAACGGCGTTTCCGCCATATTAGAAAAACTGAACCTACGCGACAGAACACAGCTTGCCGTTTATTACTGGAAAAATATAAATTAAAAGTTTATGCTCGCCATTGTTTTGATAAATTATCCACAAAGCTTTTCATCTCTTTTTTTGAACCTATGCTGTGAGTTCTTTCGATAATCTGTTGCTTTTCAGCTTGAGAAAGTCCTGCGAATCGGCTTAATGCGTCGCTGTTTTGGGCTAACGCCATACCGAGACCGAGCGGAAGCCCTCTGTCTGCATCCTGCATTAACATAAAAATTTTCCTCGCTTTTAAAATAATAAGGAAAACGACGGATTTCCCTTATTATTTTTTGCGGGGGTTATTTTTTTATGCCGATTAAAAATTTTACGAGTTAAATTGTATAATCGACCAAAACTTGTTAAAACTATTTCTATCTAAAACTGTCGAGGTTACATTAAAGCGTAAAGAAAGGAAAAACTTTATGAAAAAGGTTAAATTTGGCGACGTGAGACGCGCGCTCAGAGGGAAAGGCTTCGTCGTCGCGCTTGGGTTGTCCGTTATGGCGGTCGGCGTTTCGACATATGTAGCTTATAACAGGGCTGTCAGTAAAATAGGAGGGCTACCCGATTTTAATACCGAAATTGTTTTTGAGGCTCCCGTAAACAGGGCGCAGACGGGCATCCCCATTGAAGAGGCACCCCCCGATGTCGAATTTAACGAAGATACAAGCGAGAGCAGTATTAGTCCCGATATAGCGGAGGAGGCAAACAACCCCATTCGCTCCCGCGCTCCCGTTATCATGCCCGTAGACGGTGAGATTGGAGAACCGTTCTCGAACGGCGAGTTAGTTAAATCGAGAACCCTCAACGTATGGAAAACCCATGACGGCGTGGATATAATCGCACCGCTCGGAACAGAGGTAAAAGCTATGTCAAACGGCATGGTATCCGATGTTTATTCCGACCCGCTCTGGGGGATTTGCGTAATTATTAACCATAATGACGGCATAGTGGGATACTACTTCGGCTTAGACAAGAACGTAACAGTTACGGTCGGGCGAGAAGTCAGTTCCGGTGATGTTATCGGCGCTGTCGGAGATACAGCGGAGATTGAGATTGCCGAGGGACCCCACCTCCACTTCGGGATAAAGAAAAATGAAGCATGGATTGACCCCTTGAGCTTTATAAACCCGTAGAAAAAACACGGCGCGATGCTTTTAAAAAGCTGTTGCGCCGTGTTTTTTCTGTAAAGCAAACACCGGAACAGTTTTTAACACTGCTCCGGCGTTCACCGAAAAGACAAGAAATGAAAAAATCTCAACGCTTACTAAACTGCGGTGCTCTCCTTGCCGCTTTGAGTCCGTACTTTTTGCGTTCCTTCATTCTGGGGTCGCGGGTCAAAAAGCCCGCTTTTTTCAGTACGGGACGGAGTTCCTCGCTGTACTGCAACAACGCTCTGGACAGTCCGTGGCGGATTGCTCCTGCCTGTCCGGTAACGCCGCCGCCGCTTACAGTACATATAATATCGAACTTTTCGGTCGTACCCGTGAGAGCTAAGGGTTGACGGGTTATTAATTTTAAGGTGTCGAGACCGAAATAATCATCTATATCGCGGTTATTAACCGTGATTGCGCCGCTGCCTATATATACCCTTACCCTGGCTACGGAGTGCTTTCTTCTGCCTGTGCCGTAATAATATGGTTTTGATTCGTACATTAATTACGCCCTCCTTTTACACTGTATTCTTCGGGCATTTGAGCCTGATTTTTATGCTCGGCATCGCGATAAACGCGAAGTCGCGTTAGGGATTTGCGTCCGATTGTGGTGTCGGGTAACATACCCTTTACTGCGAGTGTCATGGCTTTTTCGGGCTTCTGCTCCATGAGCTTTTCATAGCTGATTTCTTTCAGGTTGCCTATCCAACCGGTGTGCCACCTGTGAAATTTTTTCTTCAGCTTATCGCCGGTCAGCACCGCATCGGCGCAGTTAATAACGATTACATGGTCTCCGCAGTCGCAGTGCGGTGCGAAAATAGGTTTATGTTTTCCGCGTAACAGGGTCGCCGCCTCGGTGGCTACCCGTCCGAGCGGAATACCTTTAGCGTCTAATATATACCATTTGCGCGTCATGGTCTCGGCTTTGGGCATAGTAGTTGACATTTTAAAGATTTCCTCCACTTATATTTGTGTTTATTAAAAACATGATAAAACCTATTATACATAAAAGATACCGCGCTGTCAACAGTTTTTGGCGATAAAATTAATATATAGCTTTAAATCTCTTTTAATCTCTCGTTAAAACGCCTTATCTCTCTTTATCTTGCGTTTCGTTTTACTTTTTATTTCACAAATGCGTTTTTAAAATATAACAAAAGTATAATACTCTTTTCATATAACCTACATAATCCTCATATATAATTAAAGTCATAACAAAGCGGAACGTTCTGTCCGTGAAACTGAAGAGCGTTGCGAACGGAATCTTCCGCGCCTACAAAAACAGCAAAGCATAGTTTAAATATGCCGAGCTTTTAAAATAAATTGGGCGGCTGTAAAAGAGCCGCTCAATGATTTCACTCAATTTTCACCATATATTCATATATTTTTCAAAAATATCATATTATTCGGCTAAACTTTTGCTTAGAAATGCCGATATTATATGTGCAAACGCCGTTAGACCGCTTTTGCGGATGCGGCAGCAACAGGGAAATACTTCCCGAGTAAAAAATCTCGCGAAAAGGATTTCGCGAGCGGATTTCAAGGAGGAAATCAAAATGGCATTAGTAGTACAACACAACCTAAACGCGATTAATGCTAACAACAAGCTTAGCACAAATGTCATCGGCGTTAAGAAAGCAACCGAGAAATTATCCTCGGGTCTGCGTATTAACCGTGCCGGCGACGACGCGGCAGGTCTGGCTATCTCCGAAAAAATGAGAAGCCAAATCAGAGGCTTAGCCCAGGCAATCAGAAACGCCAACGACGGCATCAGCCTCATCCAGACCGCTGAAGGCGGTTTGAACGAAACTCACGAGATTCTTCAGAGAATGAGAGAGCTTGCTAACCAGTCGGCAAACGGAACCTACAGGAACGAAGACGACCGTAAAGCTATCCAACTCGAAGTTGACGCTCTTAAGAGCGAAATCGACAGAATCTCAACCTCCACCGAGTATAACAAAATTAAGTTACTCGACGGTTCGCTCAGTGGCGGCGGCGCAACAGCAGGCGTATTCGGTCCTAAGTACGGCGTACTTATAACCGACGCGTCCGCCGGCGACCTTTCGCCCGGAACAGTTCTCGCTTCCAGTGTTGCCGGCGTAAGCATTTCACTGACCACCGGAGCATCCGGTAAGGGCGGCGAAAACGCTAAATGGAACGAAAACGGCACAGAGCTTACCATTAACCTCGCTAACGGCGAAACCTACACCCAGGCGCAAATCGACGACCTCATTAAAAAAGCCGTACAGGCAGAAGGTCAGTCAGGTGCGATTCCCGAAGTCAGCTTAAAACTCGGAACCGGCATGGTAACAGCTTCTCAAGAGTCGTCCATAGGTCCGACCGTAGCAGGAACAAGAGCAGAATCTGCAACATTCTCATTGACTGATGCTTTCCTGATTACCGGCAGAACCGAGAATTATGCGGATACGATTCAGTTCATATCCAACAACTACGGCGAAGACACCCGTACATTCGAGATTTCTACATCTGTTTCGCCCGGTCAAGAATGGGTACAAAGCAAAACACCGGACAGCAGCCCTCAGAACAAAGACGGTACATTCACCATCTTCCTGTCTACAGGCGTTGAGTACACAGAAGCAGACCTCGCTAACATCCTGAGAAAAGCGGGACTCGACTACGAAATTAAGTTGACATCTTCTGGTGCTCCCGATGATGGTATCACTAAGTTCATGGCTTCTACCGCCGTATCGGCAGGCGCGGCTGTAACAGTAGGTACAATGGCAAGCGGCGCGGGCGTAGGTAAAGACAATGCAGGCGGCGTAGGCGAAGGTCTTGTATTCCAAATCGGTGCTAACGGCGTAGCTGACCAAAGAGTAGGTCTCTCTATCGATGACATGGGTGCGAGCGCCCTCGGGGTAGCGAACTTAGATGTTTCGACCCGCGAGTTAGCAAGAGTCGCTATCCAACAGGCAGACGACGCTATCGGTAAGGTTTCTATGCAAAGAGCCGCTCTCGGTGCATTGCAGAACCGTCTCGAATCCACGGTAAGAAACTTGACTACAACTCACGAGAACCTGACAGCCGCTGAATCTCAGATTCGCGATACTGACATGGCTAAAGAAATGATTGAGTACACCAAGTTCAGCATTCTTCAACAGGCTGCACAGGCAATGCTCGCTCAAGCCAATCAGGCTCCTCAAGCAATACTTCAATTACTCGGATAGTATTTCCATCCCACTTTCTGTCAAATGGCAGATGAAAAATCCCCCTCTTCGGGGGATTTTTCATTTCATTTATTTTTTATATTATACATCTCGAACATATTTGGGGGGAGGTTTTCGCCGTAGGCGACGCGCATAGCCAATCGGGCGAGGCGTTCGCCTATATCGCGCTTGTTTTGCGGGTGCAGGTCGTTATGTTCGCCGAGGTCATACGCGGCGGCGAGACCCGTATCGGGCAGAGACAGACACTGCTTTTGACGTTCGCGAAGCCTGTCCCAAAAGCTCAAATGTTCAGTATCCATATTACCCGTATCGTCATAATACGCGAGTTGGGTTAGTAAAAAGGGCAGAGACATTCCCCATGATTTACGCCAGCCATTTATCATAGCCGTCAGCTTTTCGGCATAGGGTTCGGGGTTTCCCGTATCGGATTCGCCCTGATACCAGATTATGCCTTTTAGCGCGGTAGTAAAAAGCGGAGAAATCATACCGTTGTACAGTCCGGTGGGTTTATAGCTGAAGAAGGTTTGCGGCTCAGGGCTTTCAAATTCTGTTCCCAAACGGCGTTTCCATGTGCCGCCTATATTTCCTATGTCTATAGTGCGGCTGTCTGTGGCGATAAAACAGTTCTTACCTTTTGTGAAGCCGCCGCTGTTTCCGAATACGAGCAGTCTGACCGCAATAGTTAATTTTCCTGCGGGTAAAGAAAAGCTGTATTCGCGCGGCGGATAGCGATAATAGGTCTCGCCGATTTTTTCCGGACGTTCCATACCTGTTCCGCTTATGAACATTTCGTCCATATCAATGGCAGTCCCGATGAAAATCGTGGCTTTTTTACCCCAAAGCTCCTCCGGTATATCTAAGGTTTTTCGGTACCAGTAAACGCCCCTTTTATTTAAAGGCGCGAAGAGTGAGACGTTTTCCCAACCCTCGGTGTCGTCAAAGTCTGCGTTCATCCAACCTTGATTTAAACCCTCGTCGCTGTCATTCAGCCGCTTGTGGTAGTCGTTGGTATCGGCTTCCTCAGCGAGGATTGTGTTTTTTATAAAATCATCGTCCTTACATCTGTCCGCCTCGGAAAGTTCGTCGGAGTATCCCCCGTTCTTGAGCATATCGCGGCTCATCCAGGCACTCACGGGCGTACCGCCTACAGCACAGGCAAGAAGTCCAATCGGAACCTTATAGCGTTCATACAATTTCTTAGCGAAGAAATATCCCGCCGCAGTGAAATCAGGCGCATTCTCCGGCGAAAAGCTCTTCCACTCACATTCGGATAAACCGAATTCATCAATCGGAGCTTTAAAATTATACACCTGCGGAACCTTTAGTTGTCTTATCAGCGGATTTACAACACTCATTTCATCGGGGTAGTTATGGCAGACGCGGCTTAGCCAAAGCTCCATATTGGATTGCCCCGAACAGAGCCAGACATCGCCGATTAAAACATCACGGATTGTAACAGTCTCTCCCGCCGAGCTGATTATTAACGACTGCGGCTCGCAGTCGGCGTCAAATTTGCCGAGTGTGTTTTGCCAAAAACCGTTTTCATCGGCTTTTACGGCGGCGGTTTTACCCGCGAAGCTGACGGAAACAAATTCGTTCGGATTACAAAACCCGCGGATTTTGAGTTCGGTATCTCGCTGAAGAATCATACCGTCGGAAAAAAGAGGGGACAGTCTTATACTCACTTTAAAAATCTCCTTTTCTTTAATTTATTTATGAACCCCTAATCGTATCGGCGATTAAGAAAACAATCATAACAAGCACGAGCGGATTTTCAAAGATGGTTCGCACTCTTTCCGCCGCCATGATATAGGGGTTGGCGTTCTCTACCTTAAAGCGTCCTTTAACGCAGAAGTAAATAAAACAAAACAAACCGATAATGACCAAAGCCCACGGAAGGACAAGCGAGACTGTCTCCAATACAAGACTCTCCGAGCTTTGAGCTACATCATAAAACACATCGAGAAGCACAAAATATAAATTATTAATTACATGCAGGATTATAGCGGGAATAACCGAGTTCGCCCTGATAGCGACTATAGCGCAAATAACGCCCGCCGATGCAGTATAAAGAAACTGCGTAAGATTTCCGTGGAAAAAGCCGAAGAGCAGAGAGGTGATTATCACCGCCGTTAAATCTCCGTAGCGGCGTAAGGCTCTCAGCAGAAAGTGACGATAAATCAGTTCCTCGCATATAGGTCCTACAACCCCCACTAAAATCAGCATCGTAATCACCTGCGGCAGAGTCTGCGGCATGATGTTTTCAAAAACATCACGCAGACCATCGCTTCCGAATACGGGGCGTAAAATATACTCTATAAAGTTGGAAATGAAAATCGCCGCCGCAGAAAGAAAATAACTCGCGAGAAACGCAGGGAGAATCCAGCTTTTTTTAAACTCATACGAAGGACACGCCCTTTGAAAAGAAACCCTTTTTCTAAACGCTAACCCGAAAACCAAAAACGACGGAACAAATATAACTAAGTGGTTCACGAACCATAAAAGAAAGAAAATAAAATTTTCTAAAAATTCGCTAATGACAGGCTCTGCTGTATGTGCGGTATCCGCCGCTCCTGCTGATGCAGTCATTTCAAAGAACTTTACGAGTGCGTATATAAGCAGACGTTGTAACAATAATACCGCGATTACGGTAAACGAGAGCAGGTATAAGAGCTTCTTGAAATCCTTTTCTTCCTCTTTTTTCTCGGAAATAAACGCCGAAAAAGCCGCCTCGTTTTCGGGGGTAGGCGGGTTTTGCAGGTTTGATTGATTTAGCACTTCGTTTTGGGTATGTTGGTTATCTGTCATCATAGGTATGTTTATACTGTCCCCGATTTTTTAAACGCGGGACAGATTTCCGCCTTTCCGTGTTTTTTATTCTATCATATTTTTATATCGCTGTCAATGAATATAGTCCTTTAAAAATCAAAATGCCTATGTTTTGATTTTAAAGGACTGTAATATTTTAAAAACCGATAAGAAGACAGCAGGCTAACTCGGTGCGTCTTGTTGCTTGTCGGAGACAGGGTTTATCTGCTGTAAAACCAAGTCGCCGCCTCCAAGTACCGCTTTACGTAAGGAGAGGCTGTATACCGCGCTGTTTTGCGGTTTAATACGGAACGTACTGTCCCATCCGCCTTTCATCCTAAAACGCAGGGTTGTCGGCTTCGAGATTTCAATTTTTACCTCTTCGTTTAAGGCGGTCGTCGCCAATATTTCGCCTGTATTCGCATCGGTTAATTCTATTTTTAATTTTTTCCCTGTGCCGCTTGTCTGCGGCATTTTAAATACCGCTGAATAGTCGGGCTTTTGCAGATACTGACCGCATCCGATACAGACTATAGCCTCGCCTGAAACGTCCGCATTACACACGGGACAACTATAAAGCATTATAATCACCTTCATTCGCTGTTTTATATAGTGTAACACATATGCTTACAAATGTCAACATATGTGTTCATATTTTTGTTATTTTTTGCTTATAATTTATATTATAGCAAAAAGGGGGAGCGGTCATGCTCGATGCGAAAATAGTGGGGAAAGTTATACAACGTCACCGCGAGATAAAAGGTCTTTCGCAGGAGGTTGTGAGCGGGTTTGCAGATATAGGACGCACACATTTGAGTGCGATAGAAAGAGGGGAGCGAAAACCTACCCTCGAAACTTTTTATAGAATTTCTTTGGCGCTTGAGGTAAAGCCGAGCGAATTATGGAAAGAAATAGAGCAAGAAAACCCCTGCAATCCTTGAGGGTTGCAGGGGTTTGGGAATACCCGACTGCGCCTGATGACGCAAAACTTGAACCGGAAACTGCAATATTCGCACTACCGTGAGGGTAGATGCAATATTGCGTGTCGCGGCTCGCGACTGCCGATGGTGGGACTCGAACCCACACGTGGTTGTCCACAACAGATTTTGAGTCTGCCTCGTCTGCCATTCCGACACATCGGCTTATATTGAGTTTTTTATTAGAAGAACAGTATAAAGTATAACACGAACATCGGGGTTTGTCAACTGTTTGATTTTTTTCTTTGCGTGATTTGTATAAAATTATATGTTTCATAGCGTAAAGTATAGTTCTGCTCGTACAAAAATCGACCAATTTCTTAGCCGTTCTTTGGTAAAATCGCTGATTTTTTCATTTTATTTGACGCTCCCGATAAAATACCTTGAATTATATTATTAAGTGTGTTATCATTGTTGTGTAATCATTTGGCACTCTGTACCTTCTTTTTCGGTTTTTACGGCGTGCCGTAAATTTACTTTTGAAAGGAATTTTATTGGCATGGCAGACGATGTAAAAATTACCGCAACGGTAGTACCTGCGGCAACGGTGAAAGCTTCGACCGTTCCCGTCAGCGAAGTAAAAACAACAACAGTTAAAGCGACCCCGGCATCCGCAAAGGAAAAGGCGACTCCTAAGGCGAAAGCCGCACCCAAGGCGAAAGCCGTTGCTGCTCCTAAAGCAAAAGCAGCACCCAAGGCGAAAGCCGTTGCTGCTCCTAAAGCAAAAGCAGCACCCAAGGCTAAAGCCGCCGCTGCTCCTAAAGCAAAAGCCGCACCCAAAGCTAAAGCCGCTGTTGCTCCTAAAGCAAAAGCCGCACCTAAAGCTAAAGCCGCTGTTGCTCCTAAAGCAAAAGCCGCTGTTGCACCTAAGGCAAAAGCCGCACCTAAGGCTAAAGTCGCCGCTACTCCTAAGGCAAAAGCCGCACCTAAGGCTAAAGCTGTAGCCGCTCCCGCAAGAGGCGGCAGAAGAAAAGCGGCTCCTACGCTCGATAATGCGACCTCGGCTCTCTGGAAGGTAATTTCAAAGGCGAACCTGAAGAATGTCGAAGTGCCTGTTGCAGTGCAGGTAGTGGTTATTGATGTGGGAACTTTCTTCGTAGCAATAAAGGACGACGGCAACGGTAAACAGCCGCACATTATTCAATCTGTTTACGATGACCGCGATGGTACTTTTGAAACCTCTTATGAAGAGATTATGAAAATCTCAAAAGGCAAGTATAATTATCGCGATGCGATTATGAACGGCGTTGTACGCTATCAGGGCGACATCAGAAAAGCAATGGCTCTTGCGAATCTTTTCAAATAAAATTAAAGCAATCTGCGATGTTTTCGGTTGCCGTGTAATTAAGCGGCAACCGAATTCTAATAATAAAAAGGAATCATCTTATGTCTGTCTTTTGTGATACGGTTTTCGCGCTTGTCCGTAAAATCCCGTGCGGTTTTGTTTCGACCTACGGCGATATTGCCTTTGCGGCGGGAAGACCTCGCAGTGCGAGGATTGTCGGTTACACCCTACATCGTAATGACGACCCCGAAACTACGCCCTGTCACCGCGTTGTGTTTAAAGACGGCTCGCTTGCCGACGGCTATGTTTTCGGCGGCAAAGACGTTCAGCGGGGGATTTTAGAGAAAGAGGGAGTAGTTTTTACGCAAGACGGAAAAGTCGATATGGAGAAATGCAGGTTTTTAGGGTTTTGAGAATTTTGAGAATATTTGTGCAATTTTTTATTTTTTCAAAAAACGACAATTATTTTTTTGAAAACACTTGACAAATAGAAATTATATGGTATAATAGTATTTAATAAAGAGGCAAATTTGGTTAAATTTCACAAAGGAGGCGGGTTATAATGAAAAAAGCAATCAAACGTGTATTCGCAATTGCTGTTTCGGCTATAATGATTGCAAGCTTTCCTTTCTCCGCCGAGGGAACTGTCATCTTCACTCCAATACCCGCAACATCGACACGGCATTTAAAAAGTGTGAGTGAAACCGAAAGAGGAGCCAGCGAAAGACTGTCAAGCGGGTATCGCATAAACCGTGCTACCGAAGACGCCGCCGGTCTCTCAAAATCCGAAAAAATACGAAATCAAATCCGCGGACTTGAGGCTGCTTCCCGATTTGAAGCTGACGGGATTTCGCTTATAGAGACCTCAGCGGGTGCAATGGATGAAATTAAAGAAATGTTAGAGCGTATGAGAGAACTCGTTGTAACGGGAATGGCCGATACAGCCGATACAAGTGATAGAGCGAAAATCAGCGATGAACTCGACCAACTCGCGAAAGAAATCGAAAGCATTACTGAAAGAGAAAAAATACCCTCACTCGAAGAGTTAAAACGTATGTCTTAATTTAAGCTCACAATATATAAGGCGGGAAAACCCCGCCTTTTGTGTTACCGGAATAAAATTCGTGAATAAAATTTTAATTTTATTTTATTTTCAAAAAAACCCTACATGATTGCGGGACGAAAACGGGGTTGACTTTTAGGGGCGGGTATGGTAAAATAGGATTATGAAGACTATAAAAACACCGGAGGTCATAAACTTTGGACGCTCAAGATAAAGACATAGAACAAATACTGCCTTTAATACCGGATATTCTCTCGCCAACGGACGATTACATTTTTAAGCTCATATTCGGACACGAGGACGGCGTAGAACGCTTGACGAGCCTGTTGCAATCAGTTCTGAAACTTTCGCACGATGAATATAGTGAAATTTCGATTACCGACCCGCACTTGCTCCGTGAATACAAAGACGATAAACTCGGAATACTTGATATAAAAGTCAAGACCAAATCGGGAAAAATTATAAACATCGAAATCCAAGTTGAGCCGTCGCCCGTGCTACGAGAGCGAATCCTTTATTACACTGCAAAAATGATTACGGGGCAGATGAAATCGGGTAACGACCATTCGGATATTAAACGAGTGATTAGCATAGTTATAACCGCCCATAATTTTATAGATGAAAGCAAAGAATACCACAACCGCTTTACTCTCTACGACCCCGAAACAAAAACGGGTTTTTCCGAAAAGTTAGAAATTCATACAATCGAACTTCCGAAAATCCCGACCGATAGTGACGGTACGCAATTATGGTGGTGGACGAAGTTTTTATCCGCCAAGAGCAAGGAGGAATTTACTATGTTAGCAGAACAAAACCCACAAGTTAAAAATGCTGTTGTTCGTCTTATGGAGTTGTCCTCTGACGAAAAGACCCGCTTAGTTTACGAATCCCGTCATAAAATGGCATGGGATAATTGGGGACGCGAAAGAGCGGCTGAAGAAAAAGGCATGGAAAAGGGTATAGAAAAAGGCAGAACCGAAATTATAGAACGGTTAAAGTTGTTAGGCTTGTCAGACGATATAATCAGACAAGCGACCGAGCTACCGCCCCTACAATAAATAAATAAAACAAGAGAAAGCCGTCTGCGTTCAAAGCAGGCGGTTTTTTCAATAGTAGGACATAAGCGACCACATGATTGCGGCGAATGTGTTACCTATCATTGACACTTTAACATTAATTTTATTTTATTTTCAAAAAATTTTATTTTATTTTCAAAAAAACCCTTGACATTTACAAAAATTTACTATATAATTAAAAGGCTGTGGAAATAATAATGCGAGGAGGTCATAAAATGAAAAGAACTTATCAGCCTAAAAAGCGTCAAAGGCTTAAGGAACACGGCTTCAGAAAAAGAATGGCGACCCGCGCAGGCAGAAAAGTACTCGCGAGAAGACGCGCCAGAGGCAGAAAAACTTTATCTTATTAAAGAAATGTCAAGCTACTCTAAAAAATACGTAAGCGTCAGAAAGAACAGGGAATTTCAATATCTGTTCAAAAAAGGGGAAAGCTTAGTCACCTACGCCTTTGTCTGTTATTACAAGTCCAATAAACGGCGGACAAGCCGTGTGGGCATCACAGCGTCGAAGAAAATCGGAAATGCGGTAAAGCGTAACCGCGCAAGGCGGATTATAAGGGAAGCCTTCCGCCTTGTACAACCTCTTATCGCCGATAAAACAGACAAGCGTTACGATTTTGTATTCGTAGCGAGAGGCAAGACACCCGAACTTGATTCAAAACAGATTTTCGAACTTTTGGTAAAACAGCTCCTGCCGCGGCTTTAAGATTTGCGCCGCCTTTAAAAAAAGTATAAACGTATAAGTATGAAATACATTTTGATTGCTTTTATTAAGCTGTACAGAATAACTCTGTCTAAAATAATACCCCCTTCCTGCCGCTTTACACCAAGCTGTTCCGTTTACGCTATTTCAGCGTTGGAACGCTTCGGTGCTGTAAAAGGCGGCTATTTGTCGTTTAAGCGTATTGTCAGATGTAACCCGTTTTCGCCCGGCGGCGAAGATAAAGTCCCCGCTACCTTTGCGTGGCGGAGAAAAAAGGAAGGTGAGTCGTCATAGAATTTCTGTATTCGTTAATCGGTACACCGCTCGGCTATGTTATGTGGCTGATTTATCGCTTAGTCAACGACTTTGGCTGGGCTGTGGTTTTGTTTACGCTGCTTGTTAAAGTGGTCAGCTTCCCCTTACAGCTGAAACAACAGAAAAATCAGGCGTTTTCACAGCTTTTTACCCCGCGTGTTCAGGAAATACAACGTAAACACCGCGGCAACCAACAGAAAATGCAGGAGGAAATGGCGAAGCTTCAAAAAGAGGGCTATAACCCTATGGGCGGTTGCGGTCCTATGCTTCTTACCGTTATTATCCTCTTTGGCGTACTTGATGTGGTTTATAAGCCGATGACCCACATGGAGCGGCTTGACGGTGATACGATTGCGAGAGTGCAGGAAATAAGCAAGCAGGTCGAATATACCTCGATAGTCCTGAAAAGTGAGGAAGATGCTCGTCTCTTCGTAGAGTTTTCAGACAGCGGCGAAGATTTTAACGATTTCTTTACAAAAAGCGAAGATGTAGAGCAGGTCAGTTATGTGCTGACATCGGACTCCGTGATTTCTGTGACTGAAGCGCAGAGAAAACAAATAGGGGAGCTGATATTTGATTCATTCGACAACCGAAATAACAGCTTCCTCATTGATAGCGGCTCGCGTCTTTCAGAAACCGTAAAAGGCGAGCTTCGCGGTGTTGAAGGACGATATAAGAGCCTTCAGAGAGAGCTTCGAGCTGTAGCGCAGTACTCGATTTCACCCGACGCTTTTTCTTCCCTTTCCGCCGAAGATGTTAAAAAGCTCGAAAACTTAAATGAAAATTTACTGTTTCTCGGGGTCATAAACCTCGGAGAAACGCCGAATTTTACCACCTTTAACAGTCTGTGGTTTATCGCTATGCTCTGTTTTGTTTTATCGGTCATACAAACGGTGGTCATGCGGTATATCCAAAAGAAAACCATGCCCGATGCTCCTAACATGGGGGCGATGAAGTTCATGTTTTTTATGGGACCGATGTTCTCGCTGATGATTGTGTTTACCGTACCCGCAGGTGCGGGGCTGTACTGGGCGGTTTCCTATATGTTTATGATAGTCCAGAGCATTATTATATACAAGCTCTGGCCCCCGGAAAGAATGAGGGAAGAAGCCCGTGCCAAGGTAACAGCCAAGGGCGGCGTAGTTAATGCTGTTGCAAAGGTCGTAGATGTAGACGAAGAAGGAAACGAGGTAATAAAAGAGGAAAAGGTTTACGAAATGAGCTCAAAGGAGCAGAAAGAGTATTTTCGTAAAAAGCTTGAAGAAGCGCGTAAAGCAGACCTCGAAAAGTACGGAGAAGCACCCGACATTGATTTATCAGAATACGACAAACCAAAACCCAAAAACGAGGGGGAAGACGCCCCTGTTGACAAACAAGAAAATATCGATAATTGAGGAGAAAACCAAATGGAAAAGAAATTCAGCGGCAAATCTCTTGAAGAAGCTCGCGCACAAGCTTATAAGTTCTTCGCCGACTACGGCGTTGACGAGTACGGTATATCTGTCAGCATTATTGAACAGCCTGTTAAAAAGCTGTTCGGTACGAAGGGCGAGTATATGATTAGTGCGTCGGCTGATGTGAAAGAAGACGCGGTTTCAACGGAACAAAAAGGCGAAACTCCCGTAAAATCGGCGGTCTTGGAGAGCGGTGATTATTCACGAGTCATTAAGTATATCGAAAACATTTTAGAAAAGCTCGGCGCAGAGGATTTCCATATAGATATAATCGAAAAAGAAGAGAATGTTGTTCTCGACATAGTAGGCGATAAGCTCGGAATTGTAATCGGGCGTAGGGGTGAAACTTTAGACAGCCTACAATATCTTGCGATTCTGTCGAACAATCGCTCAAACGGGCAGTTCAAAAGGATTTCTGTAGATTGTAACGGGTATCGTGAAAAACGGCGCGAAACCCTTGAAACCTTAGCGACCCGCACGGCGAACAAGGTTTTAAAACAGGGTAGACGTGTCACACTCGAACCTATGAACCCTTATGAACGGCGCATCATACACAGCAAGGTGGCGGAAATAAACGGGGTTTTCTCAAGCTCTGTGGGCGAAGAGCCTTTCCGCAAGGTAGTTGTCTCCGCTAATATTCCCAGGGCGAAGAGCGGCGTGGGGAGCCGTGATTTCCGTGATAATAACAGATACGGAAGAGACAGCCGTGACAGTAACAGAGACCGTCCTATTTCACCCGCACGTTCTTATAAGCAGTCGAGCGGATTTTCGACCTCGTTTGAACGAGAGTACAAGAGAGAGAGCGTCGAAATTTCACAGGATACGGTGGATTTTGAAAAGAACGCTTCTGTGGGAAAAATTGAATTATAAGCGTCAGCTTGCCGAAAAAAAGGGTATCAACATTTAAGCGATACCCTTTTTTCATGTTAAAAATTATTTCCGAAAAATGCTAAACACGCCATAGCTGATTTCGTTTATATGACACCATGTAAACAAAACCATTAAACCTCATTCAACAACTCCTCAATCAGCTCGATAGCCTCTTCATACTCGCTCATTAGTATTTTTGTCGATATATTTCTGACCATTCCCGAAAACCTGTCTGTCCGCGTGATTTTTTGCAGGGTACCGACCGCTGCGTTAATTGCACCCGCATTCATCTCTTCAAGCGCGTCTGTCAGCTTTTCAAGCTCTGCTTTCAGTAACTCGCCATCCGCAGAACCTTTGTTGCCGCGCTTTGTACCGTGTGCGGATATGGCTTTTTTTATTCTGCCGAGTAGTGCGTCAAGCTCTGTTAAGAAATCATCGTTTCTCGCTTTTATAAAGCTCAAATCCTCCTGCTTTGCGGCAAGTTCCATAGTGTACGCAAACCCCGACAACTCGTCCGCACCCACGCTCGCCGCCGCACTCTTGAGGGCATGTACACAGGTCGTATATGATTGCATATCATTGTTTTTCAAAAATTCTTTAAGTTGTTCAATCCGCTCTGTTCCGTCTTCTACAAAGGTAGACAGTGTCTCGATATAGTATTCGGGCGAACCCGCCGATATTGATAATCCTTTTTTTACATTAAGCCCATCTATTTCTACAGTCGGCTTGCTTTTTTTCGGGACGGGTTCTATTACTATACTGTCCGCATTGGATAGACCCTTCTGCTTCTTTCGGGGAATAAATCGCTCTAAAACCGTATTTAATTTAACGGTATCTATGGGCTTTGAAATATACTCGTTAAAGCCGTTTTCGAGAAACATCTCTCTTGTTCCCGCGACAGCGTTGGCAGTCAGCGCGACTATAGGCACATCTTTAAAGTACGCATCTTTTTCCTTGCTTCCTAAGGCTCTGATATGAGCGGTCGCTTCTACACCATCCATTTCCGGCATCCTGTGGTCCATGAAAACTAAATCATAGTCCTTGGTTTTTACGGCTTCGATTGCTTCCATGCCGTTGTTACAAAGGTCTATTTTCATTTTATAGGGCATAAGCAACCCTTTAGCCACGCGCAGATTGGTGTTAATGTCGTCTACAACGAGAACCTTGGCTTCGGGTGCAATAAATCGAGCAATAGTCTCGCCTATTTCGCTGTAAAAATAACTGCCTGATGCGTTGTTGAGAATGTTGGCTATAGACATACAGTAGACAGGCATGGAAAGTACACTCAACCCCCGCTCGGTTATTTTTTCACCGAACTCGGCGAGCAAAACGACCTTCGCGTTGTCTCGGGATTTTAATATTAAATGCTTGCTTCTTTCGTACAGGGTAAAAGAAGTGAACACAAAGGCGAAGCTATCGCCCGACAGAGCCTCCGAGAGTTCGTCCTCGCTCGTTACGACCGTACAGGAGCCGTTCATGTTCTCTATCGCATAGCGAATCGAGTTTGAGTATATGTCTCGCCGCTCGAAAATAAGGACTTTTTTATTCTCAGGGTCTATCACAGAGGCTATTCTTTCGGGACTACCGACCCTCTGAGGTAATCTCACGGTGAATTTGCTGCCTATTCCGTGTTCTGATTCGACAGAAATATCGCCCTCCATAGCCCGTACAAGGTTACTCGTTATGGTGAGTCCTAACCCAACGCCCTCTATCCCTTTACGTGCACCCGATTCAAGCTGAACATATTCGGAAAAGATACTTTCAAGGTTTTCGGGTTTTATACCCTTTCCGCTGTCCTCGACTTCAAAAATAAGATTAACAACGCCTTCATTAATCTGCTCGTATAACACGGATAGCGATATGAAGCCTTTGTCGGTATACTTTACGGCGTTACCCAAAAGATTAATCAAAATCTGACGAATCCTCACCTCGTCTCCGAGCAGAGCGTTGGGTATACCACTGTCTACATTAACCACAAACCTCACGGGGGAATCAATGATTCTCATCCTGATAATATTAATAACATCGTTTAATAAGGAAGAGAATTGATAAGCGGTCGAAGCTATTTTCAGGTTACTTGATTCCATTCTCGATACATCAAGTATGTCGTTTATTATTGATAATAGATTTGAACCCGCTTGCTTTACTGTGATAATATGCTCGCGCAGTGCGTTCGGGTCGTCTTCAAGAAGCGCGAGTTCTGCCATACCTATAATCGCGTTCATAGGTGTACGGATTTCATGACTCATATGTGCGAGAAACGCACTTTTAGCTCTGCTCCCCTGTTCCGCCTGTTCTCTCGCTTTTATAAGCTCAGTTACGTTAAACGCATATTGAAGGTGAACCATTTTGCCGTCAGGCCAATTTATATAACAATCCGAGTGGCGTACATGAATCCCCACATTCTCTACATACTCGTCCCACACAACAATTTGACCGGGGTTTTCATTGAGCTTAAAACACGGGCAATGGTCGCAGAACCCGTTTAAGCCGCGAAAAACCTCATAACAGTATTTGCCCAATATATCCTCGTTTTCAATATTGAACACTTTTCTCATACTGCGATTTATAAACAAAAGTTCGCCTGTTTCGGGGACGGTGGCATAGATTAACGCATCTATATTGTCAAGAATATTTGTAAGCGCATCGAGGGCGTTGTTCTTCATTTTATTCGCCTCGTTAGCTTCGTCCACCGCCGATGCCAATTCCTCTGTAGCCTTTATAATATCGCGGGTCATGTTGTTGCGGACAAACGCACCGGCAATCATGAACCCCACCGAACGCATAATTTTACCCTCATTATCCGTGAAAATCCGTTCCCTTGTGCAGTCGTCAAAGCCGACAAACCCCCAAAATTCGTTATCTATAAAAACCGGGGCAACAAAAATCGAGAGAATGTTTCTAATACGCAACTGCCTGCGATTTGCATCGGGAAAGTTACATGTGAGGTCGTTTATACATTCCCCTCTCGCTAAAATGCCGTCCCAACCGGGTTGTCCATCGTCAAAAACATTATCGGGTTTAAAGCCATCTCCCGTCTCAACACCGTCAGACCACTCACAAACCATTTTACAGCGTTTTTGTTCGTCTTTCACGTAGAATTTCCATACGCTTATGCGGTCAACCTCCACTGCGCCGCCGACAATACCTAACGATTTTGTCATCGTTTCATCGAAATTATCTAATTCGGAAACAAGCAGAATCGAAGACACGCGGTTTATACTCTCGAGCAGTCGATTCTGCTTTTCGAGTTCTTCCGACACCTGCTTGAATTCCGATACATCTCTCATGACCCCAAGTAAACCCGTCACCTCATCATCAACGATAATGGGTGTTTTTACAGTCTCTATAAATTTTCTCGAACCATCGGGAAAAGTGAACCAGCCGCTCGACTTAACAGCCACCCTTTCGTAAACCACTTTTTTTTCGGTTGCTTCAAAATCACTCGGTAATCTGTCGGAAAGCCCTCCTATTTCCCCAAAGGTCTTTCCTTTAATTTCCTCTTCACTAAATCCTGTGAACAACTCATAATTACGATTACAGCTTGTATAGGTAAAATTCAAGTCCTTGCTCACTATCATATCCGGGACAGAACTGTAAATAGAGCGAAGCTTCGTGAGCTGTTCTTTATTTATACTATTAATCCGCCTGTTTCTCAGTAACAACACATATGTAATTATCAGCAACGTCAAAAGAACGACCGCGAGAACATAGGTAATCATTCAGTACCCACCTTTTCAAACTCCTCTGCGTATTCAATGAATATTTCGACAAGCGTAGGGTCAAAGTGCGAGCCGCTGCTGTTTATTATCGTCTCCTTAGCCTCCTCATGCGAGAAAGCTTTTTTATAGGGGCGTTCGGAGACGAGTGCGTCATATACATCGACTATCGCCATGACCCGTCCGAGCAGGGGAATCTCTTCGCCTTTGAGCCCTTTCGGATAGCCGCTTCCGTCCCATTTTTCATGATGCGCGGATACAAAAATTTTTGCGTACTCTAAAAATTCCCATTCTGTTGTACTTTCTTTTATTCTGTCTATAATTTTCTCGCCGAAAATCGTGTGTTTTTTTACCTGTTCAAACTCCTCAGGCGTTAATTTGCCTTGTTTTAAAAGAATAACATCTCTGATTGCGATTTTACCTACATCATGAAGCTGCGCCGACTGAAGTACAAGGTTTTTATCCCAGTCAACCATTTCATCGTTGAACATCTCTTTTTCCTGCATAGCATTAAGCATAATTGTAAGAAATTCTTGTGTACGGGCAATATGTCCGCCCGTGATGTCATCGCGATATTCCACAAGCTCTGCCATTGTGTGAAGGAGAGCGTTTTGAAGCTCCAACACAGAGCGGGTTTTATTGATAACACGCTCCGATAAATCATCGTTGAGCCGCCGAAGCTCCCTTTTTTGTTCCTCGACTAATAGATGCACTTCTATTCTTTTTGAAAGGAGCGGCGGAGAAAAAGGTTTTGTTATGTAATCTATTGCGCCGAGCGACAGCCCCTCAAACTCGCTCTTTCCATCGCTTTTGGCGGTTAGGAAAATAACGGGTATTTCGGCTGTTCTTTCGTCTTCTTTCAGGCATTTTATTACCTCATACCCATTCATTATCGGCATATTTACGTCGAGCAGGATTAGGTCCGGTGTTACCTTTTTAAGCATTGCGAAAAGCTTTTCGCCCGACGGTGCGGTAAATATGTCATATTCATCGGCAAGATTATTCTTCGCTACCACCAAATTCGTTATATCATCGTCAACAATAATTACTAATTTACGGTTGCTGTTTTCGTCCATGAAAGTCTCCTCCTACATGGAAATTGTTTTAATCACTCATTAATTCTAATTATATTGCATATTCTATATTTTGTCAATACGGCAGAGACATTAAAATTATATTAAACAAAAATTAATTAAAAATTAGGGACGGAAACAAATTCCGCCCCATAAGCTATTTATCGTTTAATACATTCCGCCCATTCCGCCGGGTGGCATCGCCGGAGCGGGATTTTCTTCTTTCTTATCCGCTACGAGACTCTCGGTAGTCAACACCATAGCCGCCACTGACGCCGCATTTTGGAGTGCGGAGCGGGTGACTTTTGCGGGGTCAACTATACCTGCCTCAACCATATCTACATACTTGTCGCCGAGTACGTCATAACCATATCCGATTTTGCCCGAACGCTTAATCGCATCTATAATTACCGAACCTTCAAGTCCTGCATTAACAGCAATCTGACGAATCGGCTCTTCGAGTGCGCGTACAATAATTTTCGCTCCGGTCTTATGGTCGCCCTCAAGGCTCTCGGCAAGCTTTTCAACCGCACTCATAACATTTATAAGCACAGCACCGCCACCGGGGATTATACCTTCTTCTATAGCCGCCTTCGTAGCCGCCAAAGCATCTTCTATGCGCAGCTTTTTCTCTTTCATCTCGACTTCAGTTGCCGCACCGACTTTTATTACCGCTACACCGCCTGAGAGTTTTGCGAGCCGTTCTTGAAGCTTTTCTTTATCAAAATCGCTTGTGGTATCTTCTATAGCGGTTTTAATCTGAGCGATTCTTTCTTCTATCGCCTTCTTTGTACCCGCGCCGTCTACTATAATCGTATCCTCTTTTGAAACCTTTACCTGTTTTGCAGTACCGAGCTGTTCAATTGTGGCTTCCTTAAGGTCTAAGCCGAGTTCTTCCGTAATGACTTCACCACCCGTAAGAATAGCGATGTCACGAAGCATTTCTTTACGCCTGTCGCCGAAGCCGGGGGCTTTTACGCCTACGCAGACGAAAGTGCCGCGAAGCTTGTTGAGGATAATCGTAGTCAATGCTTCACCCTCAATGTCCTCGGCAATGATGAGCAGCTTTCTGCCGCTCTGTACGACCTGTTCGAGAATGGGGAGTATTTCCTGAACGGCTGAAATTTTCTTATCGGTAATCAAGATATAAGGGTCGTCAAGTTCGGCTATCATCTTGTCGCCGTCTGTCGAAAGATAGGGACTGACATAGCCGCGGTCAAACTGCATACCTTCAACGACCTCGCTGTAGGTTTCAGCTGTTTTGCTCTCCTCTATTGTGATGACGCCGTCACTGGTTACTTTTTCCATGGCGTCCGCTATGAGTCTGCCCACGGATTCCTCGCCCGAAGATATAGTCGCTACACGCGCAATGTCTTCACTGCCCTGAACGGGATGCGAGCTTTTCTTTATTTCTTCAACCGCTAAATCTACAGCCTTTTTTATACCCCTTTGAACTATCATCGGATTCGCGCCGGCGGCGATATTCTTCATACCCTCGTTCACGATAGACTGAGCAAAAAGTGTAGCTGTTGTCGTTCCATCGCCCGCCGCATCGTTAGTTTTAGTGGCGACCTCTTTCACTAACTGTACACCCATGTTTTCATAAGGGTCTTCAAGCTCGATTTCTTTTGCAATGGTGACGCCGTCGTTCGTAATTAACGGTGCGCCGAACTTTTTGTCGAGTACTACGTTTCTGCCCTTAGGACCGAGTGTGATTTTAACGGTATTTGCGAGTTGGTCAATACCTGATTGAAGAGCTTTACGAGCCTCTTCACCATAAATAATCTGTTTTGCCATGTTTGTTTGTTTCCTTTCTGAATATTATTCTACTATTGCTAAGATGTCGGATTGACGCAAAATAGTGTATTCTACGCCGTCTACTTTTACCTCGGTGCCGGCGTATTTGCTCATAAGCACCTTATCGCCTACCTTTACAACCATCGCTCCCACTTCCTTACCGTCGTAAATCCCGCCGGGTCCTACAGCCACGATTTCAGCAAGCTGGGGCTTTTCCTTGGCAGAACCCGCCAATATGATTCCGCTCTTGGTCGTTTCTTCGGCTTCCAGCATTTTTATAACCACTCTGTCAGCTAATGGTTTGATGTTCATTGATTTGCCTCCTTGTTCATGTTTTTTATTTTTTAGTTTTAGCACTCCGCTCAAAAGAGTGCTAAAAACCACTAACTATAATTTTAATCATTTACGCAGTAAAAATCAAGGGGTTTTACGTCTTTTTTTTATTTTCGTAAAATATATACAAAAATAACCCGAAAAGTTCACCGAATTTATTCAAAATAATAATTGTTACGATTCTGTTTACAAAATGTGAATAAAGTGTTGCTTTTTTTGTTTTAGTGCGGTATAATTAAATCTAAAGAGAGAAAGGAGCTTGTAATGGAACGCATATTAATAGTAGACGATGATAAAATCACCTGTGAAATGCTCTCGTTTAATCTTCAGAGAGACGGATATGAAACACTTATTTCTCAAAGCGGAACAGAGGCTGTAAGAATATGCAGGGAGGAGTCTTCGCCCGACCTCATGGTTCTTGATTTAATGATTCCGGGTATGAACGGATTAGACATTTGTAAAGAGGTCAGAAAGTTCTCGACCATTCCCATCATCATGTTGACCACTAAAGATGATACATTTGAAAAAGTATTAGGTTTAGAACTCGGCGCGGACGATTATATAACTAAGCCGTTTGACATGAAGGAAATATCGGCGCGGATAAAAGCACTTTTACGCCGAACTAAGAGTTTTAACGCGATGGAGAATGACAAACAAGACAAAAAAATTATAATGTACGATAATTTAGTTATCGACATGAATCGATTTGAACTTAAAATAGGCGGGACTGTTTTAGAAATACCGCCCAAAGAACTCGAACTGCTTTTCTATCTCGCGTCAAATCCAAACAAGGTTTTCACTCGTGACCAGCTTCTCGATGATGTCTGGGGGTTTGAATACTACGGTGACTCGCGTACAATAGACGTACATGTAAAGCGGCTCCGCAGTAAACTCGATGGTTCATCGCGCAAGTGGTTTTTAAAGACTGTATGGGGCGTGGGGTATAAATTTGAGCTAAACGAATAAAATAACACGCTTTTTAAGTCAAGATAAAGTGTTATTTCCTCATGGCGTTTAATGCGTTTTTTAGAATCTCTAAGGCTCGGTAAGGGTCGTCAATGTTTTTCACCGCGCGTTCCATGGGACAAACCCCGTCCCCCGCGCGGTTTTTGATTTCATCGACAAGCTCTCCGTAAACACAGCGGATTTCATGACGCGCAAAAACCTCTACCGCAGACCTGCTCATAACATGAGCATAGACGTCTTTTATGCCGGAGAACACAAAAAGCAGAGCTAATGCCTTCCCCGTAATAGTATCCGCGGCGGAAAAGCCTTTTAAGTCAAGCCCTGCTTCCAAGAACTCCAAGATGGGGGAAATCCCTTTCCCCCTACTTGTATGAATTATTCCGTTGCTGTACAGGATGCAGTTTCCGAACCCGCCGTCTTCAAGCAACGCTTTCGCTTTTTCTAAATCAGTCAAGACGTTTTTTCAACTCCTTAGCACGATAAACAATGAGGGGAACAAACGCCCATTGTAAAAGGATTCCGGGTAATCCCGCAGTAACGGTAGTCCAAATTGACTCAACGGAGGTCGGTGCCGGATTATTAGCCCCGAGTACATAAACAGCCGCCAAAATCGCGACAGCTCTTATAAAACGCCCCGCAAATTGAGCTATTAACAGGTTAAGTATGACCGGGGTTTTTGCTTTATAAAGCAATCCCGCTGTAAATCCGTAGCCGGCAAGTTCTAAGGTCATGTAAGGCAGCATAAATGAGGCGGGCATGGCTGAGCCTAAAAGGGCTGTTGTAAAGCAATAGCTCATTAATGGACTGATTAAACCCGCGAGCAGTCCGACAACAGGACCACCTAAGAACCCGGCTACAAATATAGGGATTTGTATAGGCAAAAAGGTTGCTCCGGGTAACGCCCCGAAACCCGAAATCGCCCCGATGTAGTGAAAAATCTGCGGCAGAACAACCGCGCAAATCACGGCGGCAAGCGTAACGAGCGATTTTGTTTTTACTGTTGATTTGTTTACGGTGATTATGTTTTTCATGTAATTACTCCTTCAGATGAAAATACAAAACATCTTTGATAATGCTTTTACTAAATATAATAATAACACAATTTTCAGAAATTGTCAAGGGAGATATGCAGAACAATATGCTTATTAATAAGAATGGTCTGACAATCCGCCATGCTATAGCCGCTGACGCCCCTCTTCTCGGCAGTTGGTGGCGGAGCGGCGAAATTATGGCGTTTTCGGGCTATCCGCTCGGTTTAGACGATACGGACGAGCAGGTAGAACGCCAGATTCTATCCTGTTGTGACCAAACATACCGCCTTCTTATACTTGAAATCGACGGAAAACCCGTAGGCGAGATGAGTTATCACAACATGGGAAACAGCCCTTGCGGAAAAACGGCGCAGACGGGGATAAAAATCTGCGACGCTTCCCTGCGCGGCAAGGGCTATGGTACACAATTCATGTTATTACTTATTGATGAGTTATTCTCGGTTTACGGCTTTGAAAGAATCATTCTCGATGTAGACATAAACAACTTGCGTGCCCGCCGCGTTTATGAGAAAATCGGCTTTATCGAAAAAGGTGTAAGACACGACTGTTGGAAAAATCAGCTCGGAGAGCCGCAGACAGTGGTTGATTATGAGTTAATTAAAAGTTGCATCATCTCAGCATAGGTAAAACATAGTTCTGCGCATTTCGAGCGAAGTTATAATTATTTGTTGCGTCCCATTGAGCGGACGCATATTTGGGATAATCAAAAAAACGGCTTATTTTACTTATTTCCTTAACGGTAGAAGATTGAAATTTCATTATTTTTACGCTCGAAAATAATTTTTAAAATGATGTGTCTAAGCATAAGATTCTTTTCCGTTTCAGAAACATCGGGGTCGGTGAAAACCGCTAAACCCGCCTTAATATTATCTTTTCTTTCAGAAGCACCGATAACCGGCGTTTCTTTTTTCATGATTAAAAGAGCTTCGAGCTTTTTTATTTCATCATCTATTCTTTCTTTTCTATCTTTAAAACGGGCGAGGCTGTAAACCCCGTTTTCGTATGCTTCCATTACCCTTAAAAGTTTTTTATTCAATTTCTTAATCCGCTCGCCTGAAACATCTTCTTCAATTTTTTTCGTAACGCAGGGAGATATATAAAAGCCGTCGAGTTCAATATCTTCTTCAACGCACTTTAAAACCTCTTCATTTATTATCCTGACCTTAATCGCGTGCGACGTTGTACACTTTCCTTTTATATAACCATTGCATTGAAGAAGAGAGCCTTTCTGCGCTTGAATTAGGGGAGAGCCGCAATTACTGCATTTAATCAAACCGCGCAGAATAAAGTCGTTCCCGCTTCGGGGTTCGTGGTGTTCTCCTTTGTTAAAGGTGGATTTAATATAGGCAAGCCGTTCTTGTGTTTTATTAAAGGTTTCCTCGTCAATTATAGGTTCATGCAACCCTTGCTTTATGATGATTCCTTTATCCTCGTATTTTCTTCTCGTCCGATGTTCGGTATTGTATCTGATTTTACCTATATAAACGGGATTACGCAGGATATACTCGATATTAAACCTGTCCCACTTTCCGCCTCGATTGGTGAGAACGCCCATGTTATTCATACCTACGGCAAGTGCGCGTAAACCAGTACCGTTCAGATAGTCATAGAATAAAGAGCGGACAAGCTTTGCTCTTTCTTCATCAATAATATATCGGCTGTCAACAATATTATATCCGAAAGATGGTGTAGTGACCGGCTCACCTCGCTCTACTTTCTCAAGCAGACCGCGCTTTACTTCTCCTGCGAGATTAAGGCTGTAGTATTCGTCCATGGCTTCGATAAGAGCTTCAATTAAAACAGAGGTCTTATCATCGCCTAAAGCTTCACTGATTGAAACAACATCTATTCCGCACTCCTTACGAAGTATGGATTTATAAACTATACTGTCTTCTCTGTTGCGTGCGAATCGGGAAAACTTCCAAAGTAAAATTATATCAAACGGCTTAGCCTTCATTTTAGCAATACTAATCATTTTATTAAATTCGGGGCGTTTTGCGGTACTGCGTCCGCTTATACCCGCGTCAACATAGATATGCTCCTCAAGCAGTTTAATACTTTTGCTCTCGGCGTATTTGCGAATTTCCTTTAATTGGCTGTCCGGGCTTAACTCTGTCTGTTCTTCAGTGGAAACACGTATATATGCCGCCGCAGTCTTTTCAATTACCATTTTAATCAAACCCTTCCTTTCAATTGTCTATTTACTCTCTGAAAGAAACTTATAATGGTAATTATATCGCAAGATGCCGAGGAAAATGACCTCTGTTTTCTCCTTTAAGCCGCTCAAACAAAAAAGACAAAAAAATCACCGCACCCTTTAAACCGGTGCGGTGATATTTTTTATTTTATATATTTCACAACTCTCTCAAAATTGAACAACGAAACAAAATCTTCGGAAAACAAAGGGAAACAAAGACATAAAACTACGGTAATTGACAATTGAACATTGTCAATTGTCAATTGTACGTAAGGTTAAGCCCTCGACCGATTAGTACTCGCAAGCTAAACACATTGCTGTGCTTACACAATGAGCCTATCAACCTCGTAGTCTACAAGGGGTCTTACCCGTTTCCGGAGGGATATCTTATCTTAAGGACGGCTTCACGCTTAGATGCTTTCAGCGTTTATCCGAACCGCACTTAGCTGCCCTGCTGTGCCGCTGGCGCGACAACAGGTGCACCAGAGGTGCGTCCATCCCGGTCCTCTCGTACTAGGGACAGCGCCTTTCAAATATCCTTCGCCCACGACAGATAGGGACCGAACTGTCTCACGACGTTCTGAACCCAGCTCGCGTGCCACTTTAATCGGCGAACAGCCGAACCCTTGGGACCGAATACAGCCCCAGGATGTGACGAGCCGACATCG
>Ga0099364_10000463_pt1 | contig 68552 bp, 63 predicted proteins | sample TergutTh196P3_FD_73070 | JGI IMG/M metagenome (GOLD analysis project Ga0099364, IMG submission 73070) | Microcerotermes parvus P3 segment gut microbial communities from Pointe-Noire, Republic of the Congo - Th196 P3 | ecosystem: Host-associated > Arthropoda: Insects > Digestive system > Gut ... | reverse complement strand
GGGTCTATTTTTTTAGGCTTCATTTTGCAGGATTTCCTCCATATTTTTCCTTTTTCCTGCAATATTATAACTCTTTTATCTCTTATAATATTTTATTATTACTACGCTTTTAGACTTTTTCAAGAACAACTAAATAACTTGACTATTTTTCATATCTCGTATCTCATTATCTGGAAAATCAATGTAAATTATCGCGTTTTCTGACAATATAGCGCCTCTCAAAATCATGCACAAAGTTCAGACACATAAAACACTGTAAAAACTAAATTTAGTATCGAAAAGTTTGTACAGAAAAGAGCCAACGGCTCTAATGTGTAAGTTATTTCAGAACAGTTCTTACTTATTTTTGAAAGTTAGTGGTTAATACGGCGTCTTTGATCTCGTTTTTACCGATGCCGTATTTTTTTAATTTTTGCAGCATTTGATCGGTTATATCACGAACGCTCATCCCATTTTCCAGCATTTCCGGGATTTGCCGCTTCCAATCGTCCGCTTCGGTATCTTTTGAGCAATACTTGTCGTATCCTGAAACCACGAGCACGAGCTCCCCTTTGACGCCTTCGTCCAGCCTGTCGCGTATCGCGGACAGCGTCGCAAGCGAGGCTTCCTGATAAATTTTGCTTATCTCCCTCACTAAAGATGCCCTTCTGTCCCCGAATATTTCTACCATGTCGTTTAAATGTTTAGCTCCCTTGTGTGGGGAAATGTAAAAACAAAGCGTATACGGCAGGGATGAAAGCTGTGAGAACAGCTCACGCCTTTCCCCTTTTTTTTCCGGCGGGAAGCCTTGGAACAAAAAAGGATATGGCGGCAGCCCGGATAAGAGCAGCGCGGGGAGAAGCGCGTTTGCTCCGGGAAGCGCATCTATTTCTATATTATTTTCAAGGGCCAGCTTCAATATCGTATAGCCTGGGTCGGATATCCCCGGAGTTCCCGCGTCGCTTACAAGAGCTATAGCTTTTCCCTCAAGAAGCCTGTCAAGCAAATTTTTGCCGCTCGCCCGCTCGTTGTGAGCATGGTAAGACACCAGCCGTTTTTTTATGTTGTATCTTTTGAGCAATACGGAGGTCGTCCGCGTGTCCTCGCACGCTATTATGTCAGCCCCGCGAAGCGCCCGGAGAGCCCTTAACGTTATATCCTCAAGATTGCCTATCGGCGTCGGAACAAGGATCAACGGCATTGTTTACCGCATTTGCTTTTTCAATTCCGCAAGCGTTCTGCCCGCAGACTCAAAATCATAATCTTCTATCTGACGCGCAAGTTCTTCCGCTCCCGGGACGGCGCGGATATCGTCGAGCAGGCTCACGCACTCGGGGTTTATATTTTCCAGCATAGGCTCCAGTTTCTCAAACAGTGCCAGCGTTTGCTCGGCGTTCAAAGGGGGTTTTTTATGCGGCTCAGGTTCGTCAAGCAGCGGTTTTAATTCTTCGAGTACCAACATTAATTCGGTTTTGAGAAGGTTCATTTTGCTCTCCCAGACCGAGGCGGTTCCGCCTTTAAGAAGCGACTCAACCTCCGCGGCGGCGTTTTTCAATCCGGTCTTGCCGATCAGGCCGGCGCTCCCTTTCAATGTATGCGCCAGCCTATGGGCGAGTTTTATATCGCCGGCGGCGACTGCCTCTTCAATTTCAGTATGTATGGTTTGATTGTTTTTTACAAAATTTACCCGCAGATTTCTTTGCAGTTCTTTGTTCTCCCGCTCATATTCATCTATGGGGGCAATGCTTACAGGCGTCAGGTATTTCAGCAGAACGCGCCACAACTCCTGGGATGTGAAAGGCTTGCCCAAACAGTCGGGCATTCCGTGCTTTTTGTATCTTTCCAGCTCGCTGGTCATTACGTTTGCCGTCATTGCCACGATGGGGATCCCGGTAACCAGCGCGGTTATTTTCGACGTTGCTTCAATCCCGTCCATAACCGGCATAAACATATCCATGAAAATCAGGTCAAAAAGCTGTTCGCCTTTTTCCACGCGCTCCCGGACCATCTCCACGCCTATTTTGCCGTTCTCCGCCACTATCGCGCGGATCCCCACACGGGCAAGGTGCTCGCGGATAACCTCCTGATTCATGGTATTATCTTCGCAGACCAGAACCAAACCGTCAAAACGCGGCTTTTCAAGAAGGGTAAAATCCTCTCGGACGGAGAGTTCGCCGGATGATTCCGTCGTCTCAAATACGATTTCAAAACTGAACCTGCTGCCGGCGCCGGGGAAACTTTCCACCATCAGTTTTCCGCCCATAAGCTCCACTATGTTTTTGACTATAGCAAGCCCAAGCCCCGTACCGCCATAATTGCGCGTCGTGCTGGAGTCCGCTTGAACAAACGGTTCAAATATCTTTTCAACCTGTTCGGGAGTCATGCCTATGCCGCTGTCTTTTACCTCAAAATATACGGTCGCATCTCCGTTATCGGAACGTTTGAGCGCCGATGAAAAATTGACTGTTCCGGTATCGGTGAATTTCACGGCATTGGACAGAAGATTCATAAGCACCTGATACAGCCTGAGCGGGTCCCCCACCAGCTTTCTGCCGGTGATTGGCTCCGCGTAAACTCTCAGGTCAAGCCCCTTTTCTTTGACGACGGGCAGAATGACGGACTGGCAGCGGGAGAAAACATCATTCAGGCTGAATGGTACACGCTCCAGTTCCATTTTACCGGCTTCTATTTTTGAAATGTCGAGGATATCATTGATGATGCGCAGGAGCCACTTCGCGCTGCCGGCAATTTTGCCCAGATAATCCCTGACTTGAGGCGTAACTTCATCGCTGCCCAGCGCAAGCTCCGCGAATCCCATGATGCTGTTCATGGGAGTACGGATCTCGTGGCTCATATTGGCGAGAAATTCAGACTTTGCCCGGCTGGTAAGCTCAGCGGCTTCCAATTGCATCCTGTTTCGCATATCCTGCATGTGCGCAGGTGAAATCACGAGTCTTTGCACAACGAAAAAAGCGGCCGCGGCAAATGCGGAGGAAGTCAGTAAAATTATAATCCCCAATATGGTGAATACAAATCTGCGCTGAGCTAATATCTGGTCCATGGAAATAGCAACGTTTGCGTGAGCGGCTACGCTGCCGTCCTCACGATAAATGGGTTCTACCGCTATAAGCAGCTGGCCCCAATTTGTCTCGACTGTAAAAGGGTCAATCCGTTCATTCCGGCTCAACGCCAGCAGAATATCGTCATATTGTTCGCCTTCCAATACAATGACATGACCCAGGTCCACTTCCTCTTCTTCATCCGCGTCAAAAATAATAGTTTCATCCCTTCCGACTACTCTCGAAATGTAAATATACGCAACGTCAGTTTCACGCTGATGAGTCCGCAAAAGTCCCAAAATACGTTCATACTCTTCATCCTTCTCTAATGTCGAAAGATACCGGTCGGCTGCTTCTCCGTCCATCATTGAAGCCGCGATTTTTGACAGTGACACCGCTTTGCTGGTGTATTCGGAATCAATACGGTCCTGATAAATAACTATTAAGAAAACCATCATAATAATTCCTATAAAACACGACAAGCTAACCAGGATTGTCATCAGACGCAATCCTAATGACTTCTTCCACGAGGCGGATAGTTTGTTTTCCCTGTCAGATTCCTGAGAATGGTTCTCCATTGGTGATCGCTCCTGCATAAATTTGAAATTTTTTCACTAAGAGAGGCTTGAGTGGACGCATTGCACGCGTCGTGCTGAAGGAAGCCCGTTCAAAGTGTACGCTTTTTTAAGTTCTTCCGTGTATTCCCCGTTCTCATCATATATGTAAAGCGGGGGTTCTACCGTCAGCCCTGTTCCGCCGTTTTTTACCGCTTCAAGCAGAAAAACCGAAGCCGTCCTTTGAGGCTTGGGGTGGACATAACGTATCCTTTTTGGCTGAAGGCGGCTGTTCACGAGCAGGCTTAGCAATTCAGCCATGCGGTTTGCGGTGAATACGCAGTAAAAACGGGCTTTAGAGCGCAAAAACCATCGGGCGGCCCCGACCACATCTTCAAGCCTGCAAGCCGTTTCCTGCCGCGCAGCGGCTTCTGCGGCTCTTGAACTTATTCTGCCGCTCCCCACGCTTTTATATGGGGGGTTCACCACTACCCCTCCGTAACTTTGCGCTTCCATTGAACGGTAATTTTTTATATCAAATTCTAAAAAATCTACCCGGGAGGAGAGGTTATTCTCTATGGCATTCAGTTTTGCCAGTTCGACCGCCTCTTTTTGTATCTCAAACCCGGTCACGCTTAAATTACTGAACCTTTTGGCGAGCAACAGCGACACCGCTCCCGAAGCCGAGCCGAACTCGGCGAATTTTTCATTCCGCGTCCCCGAAATATTTGGAAAGGCAGCCAGAAGAACGGTATCAACGTTTACACGAGCGCCCGTCTTTGGCTGCCATAGTTTTAATATTCCGTAAAGTATGTCGTCTCTGGTCATACCCGCTCAAGGTAGTTTTTTATCAGTCCCGTGACCTTGTCAACATCCGAATCGTTCATTGCGGGGAACAACGGTATCGTTATCTCGCTCCCGTACATTTCCTCGGTTTTGGGGAACATTCCTTCCTTATAGCCAAACTGCCTGCGGTAAAAGGGGTGCAGATGAACGGGAACATAATGTACCTGCGCTCCTATGCCGTTTTCTTTCAGATGGTTGAATAATCCGAGCCTCCTGCCCGGGTCAACGAATATCATGAAAAGATGCCAGCCGTGTCCTTCGTGATATGGCTGCAGTTTCAAATGAGGCGTTCCCTCAAGTTTTTTGAAGTAAAGGGCCGCAAGCTCCCTCCTGCGTTCTATGAACTCCGGAAGCTTTCTCATCTGGGAGTAACCGAGCACGCATTGAAAGTCCGTAAGGCGGTAGTTATATCCCAAATGCTGCATCTCACCGTACCATCCAAAGGAAGCGTTTTCGGGGTATTCAAATTCATCCGGGTTTTTCGTTATCCCGTGGGTACGAAATAATCTCATGCTGTGCGCGTATTCGGAGCTGTTCGTCGTGACCATTCCGCCTTCGCCGGTCGTTATGGGCTTTACGGGATGAAAGCTGAAAGCCGTCATATCGGCTTCACAGCCGACCTTTACGCCGTTTCTTTCCGCCCCGAGCGCCTGACAGCCGTCCTCAATGAGAACAGCGCCCCATTTGTCGGCGATTCCTCTGAACGCTCCGATATCGACGGGGTATGCCGCGAAGCTTACCGGGACAATGGCTTTTACGTCACTTGTCATTTTTTTTTCGGCTTCCGCAGGGTCAAGACAGCATGTTTCAAGCGTTATATCCGCAAATACCGGTTCCGCGCCGACGTAAAGCATCGAATTTGAAGTCGCGGCAAAAGTCATAGGCGCGGTCAAGCCTTTGTTCCCCGCTTTCAGTCCCGCGGCGTGCATGGCGGCGTGCAGCGCGGCCGTCCCGTTTGAAAACGCCACGGCGTATTTTGCTCCGACATATTCCGCCACGGCGTTTTCAAAACGCTCAATCATGGGTCCCTGACTCAGCCAATCGCTTTTCAGGACCTTTATCACCTCGTTTATATCGTCATCACTGATCCATTGACGCCCGTAAGATAAGTACATGGCTATTTTTTTCACGCCTTTCTTTAAAAAAATCCATCAGCAGAGCTTTACATTCTTCCGCTGAAACACCGCTCGTTACTTTGCAGCGGTGATTGAGCCTTGAGTCGTTCAGGATATTATACAGCGTGCCCCCCGCTCCTGCTTTTGGGTCAGCGCATCCGTAAACAACGCGGCTTATGCGGGCTTGGACTATCGCTCCCGCGCACATCGGGCACGGTTCAAGCGTTACAAAAAGCTCGCAGTCGGATAAATTCCATCTGTCAAGGGCCTGGCATGCGCCCCTTATGGCATTTATCTCCGCGTGAGCGGTAGGGTCAATGCTTTTTCTGTTGCATCCCGCTGAAACTATTTTTTTTTCGGCCTCAGCCGTCTTTTTTCCTGCCGAGTCCGTAATTTTCCGTACTATGACCGCCCCGACCGGAACGTCGCCGCGAAGCGCGGCTTCCTTGGCATAACCGAGAGCCACGCCCATAAATTCTTTATCTTGTTTTGTACAGTTCATAAAAATGATGAGTCGGGCCGTTTCCTTTCCCAAGTTCCGGCGCGTGGGCGATCGCCGTATTCACGTATGCCTTTGCGCGTTCAACAGCCTCGTGGACCGGCAACCCCAAGGCGAGGTTTGAAGCTATCGCCGAAGAAAAAGTGCAGCCTGTGCCGTGGGTGTGTTTTGTGTCGATGCGAGGCGCTGTATATTCGTAAAACTCCGAGCCGTCAAACAAAATATCTGTTGCGTCACCCTTGCCATGTCCGCCTTTAATAACAACGGCGCGGCAGCCCATCGCACGGATACGCCGCGCCGCATTCCGCATGTCTTCCCGAGTTTTAATCGTCATTTCCGATATTTTCTCAGCTTCAGGAATATTCGGAGTTATCACGTCCGCTAATGGTATAATCTCAGAAATTAACGTGCTGATAGCGGACGGTTCCATCAAGGCGCTGCCGTTTTTTGCGTACATGACAGGGTCAACGACCACATTACGCGGTTTCCACTCCCGAAGCTTTCCCGCCACGACCAACATGGTTTCGCGGCAGGAGAGCATCCCGATCTTTGTCGCGTCGGGCGGAATGTCCTCAAACACGGCGTCAATTTGCTTCTCGATTATGTCGGGGCGGACATCCTGGTATTCGATCACCCGGAAAGTGTTTTCCGCGACGACCGACGTGATTGCCGTCATACCAAATACGCCGTGCGCTGAAAATGTCTTGATGTCGGCCTGTACGCCCGCGCCGCCGCTGCAATCCGACCCCGCGATACTGAGCGCTTTTTTCAAACTTGTTTCCTCCTTAAATACTAAATGATTCGCATTATCAGATACAGCAAAATGACTATAGATAAGAACAGCCAGGCTATAAGACAGTTCACCGGGTCAGAGAACAGCTGCTTTAGCCTGTCCAATGGGGTATCTTTTTTTACCGGCGCAACGTTTGTTCTCAGCATTACATCCTGAGCCAGGCTCAATACTCCTCTTATTTCCTCGTTTATTTTCAATACCACAACGCATTTACCGCTTTCCAAAGACTGTACGAGAGTTACCGGGAATGCGGCTTCCAATCCTCCAAAGCGCACATAGTCCATTATCTTTTTTGAGATATCATTGCTCTCCGGGATCGACACATGCACGATATCTCCGGTTTTTATCCTTGAAACAGGGCATCCGTATATTGGGTCTATAACCGGCTGACACATAAGAGGAATACCTCCAATGTTGACGATATCCAAAAGGGCTTCGCTGTCATCATCTACTGCTGTTGTCGCGGGGCTGTCGGCAGATTCCTCTTTATTGCGCAGGAGGCCGCCTCTTTCGGCTCTTTCTTCCCCTAACAATTCGCATTCTATTTCCACCTCGACCACATAGCGAAATACATTCTCAAGGGTTTTTCTTATCTCCGTTTTGGCAGTTTCAATTTCTGAAATGTTTCTGAAAAGATATTCCTTGATGTTGTCGCTCAGCGACTCAATTATCAGGGGCATCAGCTTTTCCGCTGAATCCCTGTCGTAAGCTCCGATTTTATCCATTTCTTTGATAAAAGTTTCCCATCTGTCGGAGATATTTGAAGATGGACGATAGTTCGAACGCACCGCCCAAAGTTCACGAAAAATTACTTTTCCGGTCTCTCCTCTGTAGATTATGCAAAAAGCGCCGGCGTTATCGGATTTAGGAGTAAAAAAAATCCCTTTGACCGCCGCATAAGACAATCTTTCATCAATCTGCCCTTCATCGTTCGCTCCAGGCAATTTTTTTTCGGTTGAGGCGAGCTCTTTGCTGTCGTTATTTAACGGTTCTTTTTCCGGCATTGAGATGTTCCTCCGTTTTCTTAATTATAATAAATATTGGGTTGGCAACAGTTTTATTTTAAATTATCCGTACTATAATCTTAACATAAATAAAAACCAACGGAAAAGGTGATTTGCTATGATTTTAAACCAAGAAAACGATCCTGTCCAATCAAATGTTGACATGTGTTCATTAGTTGTCATAATAGTGTCATCAAAATTTTTGTTTTATTCAGGAGGTTTGTAATGAGAAAAAAAATCTCTTTGTTTTTTTGGGTGGTTATTTTTTTAACGATATTTCAAGGAACAGCTTTTTCGCAATCTTTGGAGATAAGGCAAATTTCGGAAGCGTATATTGGACAGCCGGTCACATTTGAAGTTACAGGAGAAATTGCCGGGGATGATAAAGTAAATTTTGAGTGGGCATTCTCGGATAACGTTTCGTCTATTTTGGTGGGAAAGGGGGGACGTTCAAGCAGTTTTATCGTGCTTAACACTTCTCCTGTGGCTTTGAATCTGAAAGCGTTGAATGAAAACGGGGATGTGTTATTCGAATCATTCCTTACAACCGCAGCCCGTGAACTTGATGTGGAAATACGCATTATGCCCGCAACTATGTTTCAGATATGGAATCCCGAAACGCGCATGGAAGAAACGGCAAAAGGGTTCACCGTAAATCAGAAATTTTCTTTTGAAGTGATGATTTTTCCGGAATTGAAAGAAAGGCTTAACTATAAATGGAAAGTATCTCAGGGAGTTTCGTTCGACCTGTCCGAAGACAATAAAGAGATAACGGTATGGCGTGAAGAACCGGGCATATGTTCCATTGAAGTTGAAGTTACGACCAGAAACGGAGTTTTACTTGGAAAAGGAGAAACTTTCGAGGAAATTACTATTTCGGAATCTGATATAAAACTGTCTGAGGAGCGCAAAAGAGCTTGGGATAAATGGAATGAAGCTTTAAAAATATGGGGCGGCTCCGGTTTTATGGATGTTGAAGGTTATGAAAGAGCTCTTAATTTGGCTTTGGAAGCTTTAGAGGTCAACGGAGATGACCGCGAAATAACGGAAGGCGCGGAGAGGATGAAAGTTGCCAATGCTTCTATCCAGCGCGCAAAACAATATGCTTTGGAAGGGGATGAGCTCAGAGAGAGAGAAAAATGGACCGAGTGCCTTGCTTCTTACAGGCGGTCTTTAGCTATATGGAATTTCTCCGAAACGGAAAAAGCAATATCTGAAGTAGAGGAAACCGTGAGAACCATAAGGCTTAACAGGGAAAAATCCGCCTGGAAGAGGGATATGGCCAAGGCTTATGAAGCGGAAAAACGCTATGAGGACGCTATAAAGGCTTATGAGGGAAGCCTCTTGCTTGACAGGCAGGAGGAAGCTGTAAGAGGCATAGAGAGGTCTGAGATTTTGTTTAAAAATTCTCAGATTGCCGCCGTATTGAGATACGAAGCGGAAAAATTGGTATTGTCCGGGGATTATTCAGGCGCGCTGGACAAATTAAAAGAAGGCCTTGCCCTGTACGACGATGATGAAACAAAGCAAAAACTTAGAAATATAGAAAATATAATATCCGGGCTAAGGTCAAAAGCTTCGCAGCTCAGACGGGAAGGAAATGAACACGCAAGACGGGGCCGAAATGCGGAAGCTTTGGCTCGTTATGTTGAAAGTATGCGTACTTGGGAGGACTCCGCCACGGACGAACTGGTAAAAAGATTTGAGGGATTGGTTCCGCCGGACAGAAGACTGCCGGATAAAGCCGCCGAGAATACGGTTCTTGAAAAAGCCCCTGAAGCGGCGCGGCTGTTAAATGAAGGAACAGAATTTTACCGTGCCGGCAACTATAAAGAAGCCCTTAACCGTTATAAAAGAAGTTATGAAATTGAGGAAGATCAGCAGCTTAGGGATTGGATAGAAAGAATAGAGGGAAATATGCAAGCTCAGGCTTCCATAGAGGAATCGAACCGGCTCATACGCGAGGGGAATGCCTTATATTCCATTCGCAGGTACGACGAGGCTCTGGAAAGTTACAACGCAAGCGTTGAGCTGTATCCAAACGGAGAAGTCGAAGAATTTATAAGGCACATTGAGGAAATTTTACGTAATAACTAAGACTTGAGAACGCTTGTTAATAATTGTATAATTATGAGATGGGACTTATTGTGAACTTCTGAAAATTCATCGTTAATGTTTTCGAGTAGAATTGTCGTTTTTAAATTAAAAATAAATTTTTAGAGGCTCTTTTAGTTGTCCCTTTGATTCATGGAGGGGAGAGTGTTCGTGTTTGGATTTTTTACTGATTCTCGGCTTAATTGCCGGGATTATTGCAGGCGCAGCGATTGGTTACTTTGGAATACAAAAAAAGTTTAAAGAGGAACTTTCAACAAAAAAAGCGGTGGCGGAAAGCCTTTTAGAGGAAGCTAAGAGTTCCGCGGAGCGGCTGAAGCGCGAGAAATTGACTGAAGCCAAAGAAGAAGCGCTTAAGTTACGGCAGGAAGTGGAAAAAGAAATTAAAGAGCGCCGTAATGAATTGCAGCGAGCTGAAAGGCGTCTTGAGCAGAAGGAAGAAAATCTGGATAAAAAGCTCGACCGTATCTCTCAAAAAGAGGAGGAAATAAAACAAAGACAGGAGGAATTAAACCTTCGCTTTGTTGAGGTCGAAAAGCTCAAGTCCCAGCAGGTTGAAAAACTTGAGATGATCGCAAAAATGACTCAGCAGGAAGCAAAAGATTTGCTTCTCAAAAAAACGGAGGAGGAAGCTCAATATGTAATCGGGATACGGCTTAAGGAGCTTGAGGAAAAAGCCAAACGCGAGTCCGAAAGAAAAGCAAGGGATATTATAGTTATGGCAATCCAGCGTACTGCCGCTGAACATGCTTCGGACGCCACAGTAAGTGTTGTTCCGCTTCCCTCCGACGAGATGAAGGGAAGGATAATCGGAAGGGAAGGAAGGAATATAAGAGCGTTTGAAACTTTAACAGGCGTTGACCTGATTGTTGACGATACACCGGAAGCGGTCACCTTGAGCAGCTTTGATCCGGTGCGTAGGGAAATAGCGAGGCTGTCTCTTGAACGTTTGATAAATGACGGGAGGATACATCCCGCGAGGATAGAAGAACTGATAGAAAAAGCCACGCGCGACGTGGAAGAACAGATAATCGAGGCCGGAGAGTCAGCTATTCTTGAAACGGGAATAAAGAATCTCAGCGGCGAACTTCTGAGAATGATCGGCTCTTTAAAGTTCAGGTCCAGTTACGGTCAAAATATGCTGGCTCATAGTTTGGAGGTGGCTCATCTTTCCGGTATCATTGCCGCGGAGCTTGGTGTGGATGTAGAATTGGCAAGGCGTTCAGGTCTGCTGCATGATATCGGTAAAGCTATCGATCATCAGGTCGAGGGGTCACATGCGGCGATAGGAGCGGACCTTGCCCGACGGTACGGGGAAAAACCCGACGTTATAAGCGCTATAGCCGCTCATCATGAGAACATGGAGCAAACCAGCGTTAATGATGTAATAATTGCCGCCGCGGACGCGATAAGCGCTTCAAGGCCGGGCGCACGGCGGGAGAGCGTTGACGCTTACGTAAAGAGGCTCGAAAAGCTTGAGGAATTGGCGCAGACGTTCCCTAATGTCAGCAAGGCTTATGCTATTCAGGCCGGCAGGGAAGTAAGGGTAATTATAGACCCGGTAAATACCGATGACGGAATCGTTGACAAACTTGCTTATGATGTGGCGCGTAAGGTGGAAGAAGAGATGAAATATCCGGGGCAGATAAAAATCAATGTTTCAAGGGAAGTGCGGGCTACGGAATATGCCAAGTAGCGTAAATAAAATTATGGCGGAATTGTTTTTATGCGGGTCGTTTTTATCGGAGATGTAGTTGGCAAGCCCGGCCGCACAGTCTTGGCCGGGCTTTTGCCGTTGCTTAAAATCGACCTGAAGGCTGATTTCGTAATCATAAATTGTGAAAATGCTTCTTCCGGAAGAGGACTGACCGTGAAAAGGAAGGAAGAGCTTTTTTCGCTTGGGATAAATGGCATGACGAGCGGCAATCATATATGGGACAAAAGGGATATTTATGGCGCGCTGTATTCCGATCCCCGTATAATAAGGCCGCAAAATATGGCTGCCGCCTGTCCGGGGCAGGGTCATGCCATCATTGAGAATAACGGAATGAGGCTTGGACTGTTGAACCTTCAGGGCAGAATTTTCATGTCTCCTGTGGATTGCCCTTTTGTTGCCGCCGATTATGTCCTTGATAATTTCTTTAAGGATAATATTCCTATATTGGTGGATTTTCACGCGGAGGCAACGTCCGAAAAAACAGCCATGAGCCGCTATCTTGACGGGAGAGTGTCTGCCCTTCTCGGAACGCATACCCATGTTCAAACTTCCGATGAAACGGTATTGCCAGGAGGAACCGCTTATATAACCGATGTGGGGATGACCGGCGGACATGGAGGGATAATAGGTAATACAACCGACAGCGTTCTACCAAAATTTTTAACGGGAATGCCCTCAAAATTTGATGTTTGCAATGAGAATTTGAGGCTCAACGCCGTAATTATAGATATAGACGATGAAAGTTCACGCGCTGTGGATATAAGACGCATCAATGAACTTTTTATACAGTAAGGAGAGTGCAGCTCAATATGAGATCAGAACTTGCAGGTCAGGAAAAGAACAGGATAGAAATCAAGGTGGAGTTTGAGGCTTCCGAGTTTGAGGCTGAATTAAAGAAGGTTTACGATAATATTTCCCGGCGCGCGAATATCCCGGGATTTCGCAAGGGGCATGTTCCGCGCAGGACGATAGAGATGCGCTTCGGCAGGAACGCGATACATGACGAGGCGATAGAAAACCTTTTAAACGAAAATATATCGGAAATCATGAAAGATTACGGTATAGAGCCGCTTTTTGCGCCACGACTCAAAAGCAAAGGGCCTGTAACCGAAGGGCAGCCCGTCAGCGTTAATTTATTGATCGAAGCCCGCCCGGAGATAAAGCTGCCTGAGTTTGAAGATATTGAAGTTGAACGCCTTATATCCGTCGTTGATGATACGATGGTAAACGATATGATAGAGAGGCTTCGCAGTTCTCAAGCAAAGGTTGAAGCCGCTGAGCATGACGCCATTATTCAGGATGACAGCCTCGTTACCGTGGAGTTCAGCATAGTGGATATTGACGCTGAAGGAGAAGAAATATCGCGTAGCAAAAAACCTGAAATGGCGACCGTCAATATGCAGGATTTACCGTCGGTTGAATTCAGAGAACCGCTTATAGGGAAAAAAGTGGGAGATTCAGCCGATGTAACTATAAAAGGCCAAAAGCCTGATTCAACGTATGAGGCGGAAACAGAGGGAGACACAGCCGATGTAACTATGACTCAGGCAAATGATGATAGTTCAGATTCAACGCATATTTCAAAGCGTTATGAGATGAAGATAGTTGAGATCGGAAAAAAGATTTTACCGGAGCTTACACCTGAGTTCTTCAAACAAAGCCTGGGATATGACTGCGACACGGAAGAGAATTTCAGAGACGCGACGGCCCAGAGGATACTGGAAAGATTACAGGATAGCGCGGAAGCTGACGCCGAAGCGAGAGCCTTAAATACCGCGGCGGAGATGTCCGGCCTTGAAGTTCCCGGCTCGCTTGTATTTCAGGAGATGGAGAGGATAAAGGCGTTCGACGAAAAAGACGCCAAAGGGCGATACAATTTGGAATTTAAGGAACTTTTGAGACTGAGGGGGATAGAGTATGAGGATTACGAAAAACAAATCATGGGGCAAGCCTGGTTGACAGTTCGCAACACTCTTGTGATTGAAGAGATCGTGCGTAAATTTGAAATCGAGGTCGAACCGTCAGAGCTTGACGAATGGATCAAAGAAAATGCGGGAAAAAATGGACTTGACGCAGAGCTCATGAAGAAAGCGTATTTCAAAGACAAAGACAGCGTGAATATGCTTGTAGACAGAGTGTTAACCGATAAAGCAATTAAATTTCTTATGGATAATGTAAAAATCAGGGACGTTTCGGAATTAACGCAGCGTGTTGCGAAAGAAGAGTCCGCGGAAACAGAAGAAACAGAAAAAACCGAAGAAGCGGAAGAATAATTTCAATAATTACAGGAGACATTAAAAGATGCCTTTGATACCATACGTAATAGAACAGACTAATAAAGGGGAGCGGCAATACGACATATACAGCCGGCTGCTCAAGGAAAGGATAATATTCCTTGGAGATGATATAAACGAGCATACGGCAAATATAATCGTCGCGCAAATGCTTTTCCTTGAAAGCGACGACCCTGAAAAAGACATCCATCTTTATATCAACAGCCCCGGAGGGATTGTAAGCGCAGGACTGGCAATATATGACACGATGCAGTATATAAAAAGCCATGTATCCACGATCTGTGTCGGACAGGCCGCCAGCATGGCGGCGGTCCTCCTCGCTTCGGGGGAGAAAGGCAAAAGGTATGCGCTGCCGCGTTCAAGGATAATGATACATCAGCCTTCGGGCGGGACAAGAGGGCAGGCGAGCGATATCGAGATACACGCGAGGGAAATACTCCGCCTCCGTGAGGAGCTTAACGAAATATTGAGCGCTCATACCGGCAAAGACAAAGAACAGATAAAAATCGACTCCGAACGCGATAATTTTATGAGCGCGTCGGAAGCCCTCGGCTATGGGATCATAGATAAGGTTATTACGAGAGGAGGCGCCGCTGATGCCTAAACAGACCCGTTGTTCTTTTTGCGGCAAAAGAGAGAGTGAAGTCGGGAGGCTCTTCGCCGGAGTGGAAGGCACGATATGCAGAGGCTGCATTGCTCTTTGTAATATCCTGCTTTCGGAGCAGGACGACGCTGCTTACCATGGGAGAGGAGAGGCTAAAAACAACGCGAAGAGCAAATTCAAGATTCAGGATACCACTCCTAAAGAACTGAAGGAGTTCCTTGATCTTTACGTCATATCCCAGGAGCAGTCAAAGCGCGTGATTTCAGTTGCCGTATACAACCACTATCAGAGGGTAAAAAACAATCTTTACGTTAAAGACTCCGACGTGGAGCTTCAGAAAAGCAATATCCTGCTGGCCGGCCCGACCGGAACAGGAAAAACGCTTATAGCGCAGACGCTTGCCCGTAAGCTTAGTGTCCCGTTTGCCATTGCGGACGCCACGACCTTAACTGAGGCGGGATACGTGGGAGAGGATGTGGAGAATGTTTTAGTAAGGCTTCTTCAAGCGGCGGATTTTAATTTGGCGGCAGCCGAAATGGGAATAGTTTATATAGATGAGATAGATAAAGTAGGCAGAAAATCCGAATCAACCTCGATAACACGCGACGTGTCGGGAGAAGGAGTTCAGCAGGCGCTGTTAAAAATCCTTGAGGGAACGGTCGCCAACATTCCTCCAAAAGGAGGGCGCAAGCACCCTCAGCAGGAATTCATTCAAATCAATACCACTAATATTTTATTTATATGCGGGGGAGCTTTTGAGGGCTTAGAGGAGATAATCGCAAAACGCGAGCATAAAAAAACGATAGGCTTCGGAGCCAATGTTACAGCGGGTAAAAGCAAGCGTAAATACGAACTTATGGCGCTCATGCAGCCGGAGGACATCGTTTCCTTCGGATTTATCCCGGAGCTGGCGGGGCGCCTGCCGGTTTGCGTCGCGCTGAATGAGCTTGATGAGGCGGCGCTGGTCCGCATACTTATTGAGCCTAAAAACTCGCTTGTGAAGCAATATAAGAAGATGTTCTCAATGGAGGGGGTATCCCTTGAATTTAAGGAGGACGCGTATTCCCGCATAGCGGAGCTTGCCATAGCGCGCAAAACCGGAGCCAGAGGGCTTCGGTCCATTCTTGAGGATAAAATGCTGGATTTAATGTATGAAATTCCGTCAGCGGTTGTAAAACCTAAATATATTGAAATTACAAAAGATTACATAGATGGGAAAATAGATGCTAATTCTTTGTTAAAGCCAAAAAAAGAAGAAAGGGAGGTCGCATAATTGGCCGGAAATTTGCCGCCCCGGATCCCCGTGATCCCTGTGCGTGATGTTATTGTTTTTCCCGGTATCATAACGCCGCTTTTCATAAAGCGCCCCCAAACTTTAAAAGCCATAGAGTCGGCGATGCTTCAGGACAGGACTATTCTTGTGGTGGGGCAGCAGGCGCTTGATATCGAGGACCCTGCTCCCGCGCAGATTTACGATGTTGGCACGGTCTGCGGAATAATCCAGATGGTCCGCATCCCCGGGGGGGCGTCAAAGGTTTTAGTGGAGGGTATCGTCCGGGCGAAAGTCACATCTTACGAGGCAGAGGACGACTTTTTGATGGCTAATATCGTTCCGCGCACATGGAACGAAACCGACGCCAATTTATTGCCGTTGCAGCGGAGCGTTCTTGAACAGTTTGAGAAATACAATCAGCTCCAGCAAAAGATCCCCAGCGAGGTCATGGGTTCGATCCTCGGTATAGAGAACCCTCTCCAGCTGGTTGAAGTTGTGGGCGCTCACATGAACGTTAAATTGGAGATAAAACAGAAGCTTCTCGAAATATTCGACAGCGAGGAAGCGTTAAAATACATATTGAAGGTGCTTTTTGAGGAGATAGATATTCTCGAAGTTGAAAAAAATATACAGGATAAAGTCCGTACTCAGGTCGAACAGCATAACAGGGAATATTATCTCAGGGAGCAGCTGAAAGCTATCCAGTCGGAGCTCGGCAGCGGCGTGGATGAAAATGTCGGTGAAATAGCCGAGCTTGCGAAAAAAATAGAAGGGGCGAACATGAGCGAAGAGGCTAAAAATAAGGCCCTGCATGAATTAGACCGCATGAAGCGTATGCCGTCAATGTCCCCGGAAACGGTGGTCGTGAGGACATACCTTGATTGGCTCATCTCATTGCCCTGGCAGGTTCGCAGCGAGGATATGCTCGATATCGTAAGAGCCGAAAAAATCCTTAATGAGGACCATTATGGATTGGAGAAGGTAAAAGAGAGGATACTTGAATTTTTAGCCGTAAGGAGGCTTGTGGGCATTTCCACTGAAACCATGCGCGCGCAAGTGCTGTGTTTTATAGGGCCTCCCGGGGTCGGCAAAACATCGCTTGGCCGTTCGATCGCAAGAGCTTTGGGGAAAAAATTCGTGAATTTTTCTCTCGGCGGCATGCGTGATGAAGCTGAAATAAGGGGGCACCGCAGGACATATATAGGCTCCCTTCCCGGAAGGATAATACAGCAGCTTCGTAAGGCAGGCACGCGTAATCCCGTGATGCTTCTTGACGAGATAGACAAACTTGGGCACGATTTCAGAGGAGACCCTGCCTCCGCGTTGCTTGAGGTCTTAGACCCTCAACAGAACCATAATTTCTCCGACCATTTCCTTGATGTCCCTTTTGATTTGCATGAGGTTCTTTTTATCACTACCGCAAACTCCCATCATTCAATTCCGAAACCGCTCCTTGACCGCATGGAGGTCATACGCCTGTCGGGATATGTTCAGCAGGAAAAGGTGCATATAGCCCGCAAGCATTTACTGCCACGCGTTTTGAAGGAGAACGGGGTTCTTAAGGGTAAGCTTAAGTTAAGCGCTCAGGCTTTAGCCCGCACTATAACGGAATACACGCGTGAAGCGGGCGTGCGCGAGCTTGAACGCCAGCTTTCAAATATCGCGCGCAAGACAGCGCGTAAAATCGTTGATTCCGAGCAGGACGGAACGCGATCCGGGTATACTTACGAAGTGACGGTAAAAAATCTCAAGGACTATTTGGGCGCTCCAAAACTTTACGACACCAGAGTTTCTTCCGAACCGTCAAGAGGGCTCGCCACAGGGTTGGCTTGGACTGAATCAGGCGGGGATGTACTGATGATCGAGGCGGTTGTTATGAAAGGCAAAGGGAGTATTGTCCTTACAGGAAACCTTGGAGACGTCATGAAAGAATCCGCTGCCATTGCCATAAGCCACCTTCGCTCGAAAGCAAAAGATCTGAAAATCCCGCGCGTTGATTGGGAAAAAATCGATATTCATGTCCACGTCCCCGACGGGGCGGTCCCGAAGGACGGGCCTTCGGCGGGCGTAACGATGGCTGCCGCTGTGCTTTCCGCTTTGGGCGGCCGTCTCATACGCAACGACATTGCGATGAGCGGAGAAATTTCCTTACAGGGGCGCGTGCTGCCCGTTGGAGGAATAAAGGAAAAAGTGCTTGCCGCAAAGCGTTATAATATAAGCGAAGTGATTTTACCGAAGCCGAATCAGGTCGATATATCCGAAATCCCTGAAAATATAATGACCGGTATGACGTTCCATTATGCCGGCAATATCGAAGATGTCTTTAAAATGGCGTTTTTGCAGTGATGAACGAATTGGCATAAACCTAAAAACATCGCCGTTTCCTTAGATTAGAGCCGTTGGCTCTAAAAAACAAATGCGGGTGGCGCCCTTCAAGGCGCCGCCCGCACTTTTTTTGTTTTGTCTTTGTTTTTGTTGAAAAATCTGTTTATAGCGCCTCTCAAAATCATGCACAAAGTGCAGGCACATAAAACACTGTAAAAACTAAATTTAGTATCGAAAAGTTTGTACAGGAAAGAGCCAACGGCTCTATTAAAAATACTGATAAATTCAATCATATTTATTAATAATTAATATTGGTAATAACACCCATTATGGTTTATCTTAAAAATGCGGCATGGACAAAGTGAAAAAGGATTACGAATGATAGTCATTATATTTTACTATAGCGCCTCTCAAAATCATGCACAAAGTTCAGGCACATAAAACACTGTAAAAACTAAATTTAGTATTGAAAAGTTTGTACAGAAAAGAGCCAACGGCTCTAAAAGGAGGAATTGCAATGTTAAAGGAAGTCTGTATCAAAAGGGTGAGGGACGACGCTGAGGAAGTTTTCAGAGTCGGCGGGTTCTACTGTTCCGAGGCGATAGTGTCTTCGGTGAGAAAAAATATCGACCCCGATATGCCGATAGAGCTGGTGGCCGCGGCGTCGGGGTTCCCTATCGGCGTCGGGCGGTCTAAATGTATGTGCGGCGCTATTTCAGGCGCGATCATCTGCCTTGGGTATTTCTTTGGAAGGGTCCAGCCTACGACCCCGACAGACCCTAAAAGCCTGAAATGTATGGAGCTTGCGTATGAATTGCAGGAAAGTTTTAAGAAAAACCATAAGGTTTTATGCTGTCACGTACATGTCAAGGGCCTGGATATGGCAAACGGCGAGCATAGGCCCCAGTGCATCGCGTTTACGGGAGAGATGGCTCAAAAAACAGCCGAGATCATAGCAAGAGAGCTGGATCTCAAACTTGTGTATGAGGATGGGCAGGCATGATGAAATTCGTAAGAAGCGTTCCTATGGCTATTTGCGGGCTGTCGCTCAGTCTTGCCGCGCTCGGGAATCTGCTGCTTCCGTATGGGGCGGAGATACGCTACGTATGCGGCATTTTGTCAGCCGCCGTGCTGTTTGTATTCCTGCTCAAAATTGTTTTGGATTTCCCGCACGCTAACGAGGAACTGAAAACACCTGTGCCGCTCAGCGTCCTGCCGACAGCGACTATGGCGTTTATGCTGCTTTGCGTGTACATACGCCCCTTTGCGGGAGACGCGGCGGTTTATCTTTGGTATGCCGCGGCGATAACGCATGTGTGTATCATGCTGTTATTCTTTAAGCGCTTTATATTAAACTTTAAGATCGGCACGGTATACCCAAGCTGGTTTATAGCCTTTGTGGGCATAGTCATCGTTAGCGTGACCGCGCCGGCGATGGGCGCCCGCCCTATTGGCCAGGCCGCTTTTTATGCCGGCTTTGCCCTGTATTTCGCGGCGCTGGCGCTTGTTTTATACAAAATGTCTCAACCCACATTCGTCCTTGAGCCCCTCCGGCTGACCGCCGCGATATTCACCGCTCCTATGAGCCTGTGCGTCGTGGGGTATTTTTCCTCGTTCGAGCAGCGGAATGAAAACCTCGTTTACATCATGCTGGCCATAGCGGTGATAAGCTATATTTACGTGTCGATAAAGATGCTGTATATGTTGAATGTGAAATTCTACCCCACGTATGCCGCGTTTACCTTCCCATACGTTATAAGCGCTATCGCCTTCAGATTGGGGAACGCCTTTCTTGCCGAGCGCGGGGTCAGCTTCTTCGCCCCGCTGGCGCAGATAAGTTTGTGGCTGGCGGTGGCGGTCGTTATATATGTTTCCGTGCATTATGTCAAGTTTTTCCGGTTCATGCTGAAATTTTGACGCGGAAGATCATGCCTTACAGTTATGAATGATTTATTTGAAGTGTCTGGGGAGTTTTTTTTGTGTTTTTACACAAGGGGTTAGGGATCGCGAATTGCTTGCCGCGCGCGAATCGTTTTCGCGATAAGCGGAGAGCCGCCGAGGTACGAGGCGTGCGAATCGCTTAGTTTCTTCATCAGCCGTCTTTTTGGCGAAGCGATCCAGTTCTTTTGCCTTTGTAACTGCTCAGCTCTTGACAAATCGCCCTGAAGGGGCGAAATTTCTATAACCTTCGGCGTCAGCCGGAGGCCGGGCGTCAACCACAATACAAAAGCCCCGACAGGGGCGTTACAGGATTGACAGGAAATTTTTGCAGTAACGCCCCGTTGGGGCTTCTTTAGGTGTGGTTATCGCTCTCTCCCCCAGTTGACACTGGGGGTTATAGATATTTCGTCCCTTCGGGACGATTTTTTTGATGCGAGGCGCGCTGTGCTTTTGTCAGGGACTGAGCAGTTACTTTTGCTTTCTTTGCTTTTTCCTCCGTCCTCACTCTCGTTCAGCAATCAATCAGCCAAATTTCAATCGCGCTATTCATAAGCGTTTATCCCCTTATGCAACATTTTATTAGAATGTTGCATAAGGTTTGTTCCGAAAACCGGCATTGGACAGAAAATGGCTGACAATACGAAAAAAAAATCCTGAAAGATACTTTTTTAAATTCAATTTTTCTGATATATTTTACTTAGTTGGCCGCTTGCGGCTGTGGATTTGTTTCTCACAGAGGAACAGAGAACACAGATGATCAGGAGCTGTATAAAAAAACAGCTTCTTATTTCCGTGCCCTCTGTGTCTTTCGTGAGATAAATAAACAGATTAACTTCTTGCCTAATGCAACATTCTAATAAAATGTTGCATAAGGGGATAAACGCTTATGAATAGCGCGATTGAAATTTGGTTGATTGATTGCTGAACGAATGGAAGCAGGGGTTAGCATTGCGTACCCAAAGGGCACGATGCAGGGCGCCCGCGAAGCGCGCGCGGCAAGCAATTCGCGATTCCTGCTTGGATACCCCCCCTCGAGCGCTGATTTTTTGTTATGTCAAGCTTTATTCTTTTTTGCATTTTCATACTCGCTGCCGTCATTAAGCCTGGCAAGGAGCCTAAAAAGGAGTATAATATAAGGGCGAACGAAAGGAAGTCTGCACATGAAATACTCGGAGCTAAAAAGCCTGTTGAAAGAGAATGGTTGTTGCAAGCAATCGGAAGGAACAAGGCACGAAAACTGGCACAGCCCTAAGACAAACAAAATCTTCCAAATCGGTAGACATAACACAGAAGACGTTAAAAAAGGAATACTGAACAAAATACTAAAAGACGCAGGGTTAAAGTAAGGAGAGGATATCATGGCTAAATACACATACCCGGCAATCTTCGAGAAAGAACAAGAGGGCGGCTACTCCATATATTTCCCCGACATCGAGGGTTGTTACACCCAAGCGGAGGATACAGCGGAAGGAATTGAAAACGCCGGCGATGCGCTGTGTTTGATGTTGTACGAACTGGAAAAACAAGGTAAACCGATACCAAAATCCAGTAATATCAAAGATATTGAAGTGAATGGAGATGATATAGTCACCCTTGTAGCCTGTGACACACAATTCTACAAAAACTACTACGAGGGCAAGTCAGTCAAAATAAACGCCACGATCCCATTGTGGTTAAAAGAAGCAGGAGAAAAAAAGCATGTCAACTTCTCGCAGATTCTGCAAAATGGTGTAAAGGAATACCTGCAACTACAATAAAAGAATTGCGTTCCATACAATTTTATAGCGCCTCTCAAAATCATGCACAAAGTTCAGACACATAAAATACTGTAAAAACTAAATTTAGTGTCGAAAAGTTTGTACAGAAAAGAGCCAACGGCTCTAAATTCATGCGTATCATATATAATTGATATGTTTTTTTCAAGGTTTAACTGCTTCTTCATATTTTGAAAACACGTTATAAAAGTGAGTGGAGGTATTCATATGACGGATTTTATCGGTAAGCTCATGGATAAGGCAAGGAATTTCAGCGTACTGGATTTTGCGGTATTTAAGATATCGTTGTTATCGGCGGGGATCCTGATTGGGGCTTATCTTTCATCTTTTTTCATGAATATCATCCGGCTCGTGTGGGTGATTTTTGCAGTCTCATATTTTTATATGTTTTATATCAGCTTTATAAGGAAAGAAAAATAGTTGCGCCGGTTTGCCCTGCCTGCTTTAACGTTTGGGATTTTCGCGGTTTCAACGGGAGCGATATTCGCGCGCCTTGCCGACGCGCCGCCGCTTGCGACCGCAGCGTACAGGATGGCCATTGCAAGTTTGGCGCTTGCGCCTTTCGCCTTTATTTACAGGCGGCATGAGATCGCGCGGCTTGACAGAGCGGATTTGATGCGCACATTTGCAGCCGGGGCTTTTCTTGCGGTCCATTTCGGCACATGGATAAGCTCTCTTTCATATACCAGCGTCGCTTCAAGCACCGTATTAGTCAACACTATCCCCATATGGGTGGGGCTGGCCGCGTTTTTAATGGGAGAAAAGCTCTCAAAATTAACTTGGACGGCATTGGCGATAAGCATTATCGGCGGATTTCTGGTGGGTTACGGGAATTTTTCCATAGACCCGCGGGCATTGTGGGGAGACCTTTTAGCGTTAATAGGAGGGATAGCCGTTTCAGGATACATTATTCTCGGCAGGAAAGTCCGCCCAAAACTGTCCCTTTTGGCTTATGTCAGCCTGTGTTACGGGGCGGCGGCGGCGCTGCTGTTTGTTGTCTGCCTTTTATCCGGCGTCAGAATGAGCGGTTTTTCCTCGCATACATGGCTGATGTTCCTGTGCATAGCCATAGTGCCTCAACTTTTGGGACACAGTTGTTACAACTGGGCGCTTGGGTATTTCAGCGCGGGGTTCATAGCGGTCGCGCTGCTCGGAGAACCTGTAGGGAGTTCGGTGCTGGCGTTCTTCATGTTTAACGAGTTTCCCGCTCCGATAATGTTCGCAGGTTTCGCGTTCCTTATGTTCGCCATAGTTCTGGCCGCCTTGGGAGAGCAAAAAAAATAAATAACAGAGCGTCCCTGTCATATCCGGCGCTTGGAGTTATTGTCCCGGAGTATGCGGGAGAAAGAAATCGCGCGTCTCGCGCTGCTCGGTTAAGGTAAAACAGGTAACCCTTAGATACCTTGCTTATTCCATGAAGTTGTTACAATTAACGGACGCCGCGCCTCAACGCGCGGCGTTGGAATTGGGATAAATTGACGAGGTGAATTTTAATGATGAGTGATTGCTGCAATGCCGACAAGGATTTTTCAGCCGGAGAAATCGAACAGGCCGCTCAGTTGAAACGTTTCAGCGAATGGATGCAAGCAGACGCGGAGCTGCGGACAAGGCTCAACAGCGATGAAGGGCTTACTCCGGAACAGGAGGAATGGCTTGGAAAAATCGGCGTCGGCCTTGACGTGAACGATATGTCTTTTTTGTGGAAACACCCTTTGGAAGTGAACGCCTACATCATGCTTGCCGTTAAAGGCCGGGAAGAGGAAATTCAAGGCGAACTAAAAGCGATTGTGGACAAATACCCTCTGCTGGAACTATGGGGGAAATACTCGAAAAGCCGCTGCCATTTCGCTGAGTTTTTGGAGCAATGGGCAAATCTTGAGTCTGCTCATGAAAAATTCAACGCCTGGCGCAAACGGCGCATCAACGCCGCCAAGAGCGAGCTGGGGTTCTTCGGTATGCGGATCGGGCATCCTGTTTTTTCTTTTGAACTCAACGCCGGTTGCAGCGTGGGCTGCTGGTTTTGCTCTTTCGCCACCGACAAACTATCGGGCACTTTGGATTATCCCAAAAAGCGCGGCGAGGTATTGAGCATCGTCAGGCAATGCGGCGAAATTTTCGGCGAGAAAATGGCCATGATGTCGCTGCCCTATTACCGTACCGAGCCGCACGACAACCCGCATTATATCGATTTTCTCAAAGACTTTGAAAAAGAAACGGGCGCGGTGCTCTGCACCTCCACAGCGGTCTGCCATGACATCGAATGGGTAAAAAGCCTTTTAAACTACTATCAAAACAGGGAGGACGGCCGCGTCTATTACTGGCCGCGCCTGAGCATCCTGACACTGGAGGTTTTGCGCAAACTCCATACTACTTTTACGCCCCTGGAGGTCAAGGACATAGAACTTCTGATCCAGGTAAGGGACACTACCCGGCCTAAAATAACCGGCGGGCGTATTTTAAAGGAACAGGCAGGGCTCAGGGAAGTGGAGGACTTTTCAACCGACGACCGGGTCTCTTTGGCGGCGGCTGTCCCGCAAGGCACAATAGCCTGCGTCAGCGGATTCAATATCAACTTGGCCACCCGCACTATAATGATTTTCAGCCCGTGCTACACCAGCAACAAATGGCCGCACGGCTTCAGAGTATTCGGGGAAGCTTCGTACAATGACGAAAACGATTTTTCTTCGGTTATAAAGGACCTTGCGGAACGCTCTATGTTTTTATCGCCGCCCAGGGACAGTACGCTCAAATTCCGGGACGATATGATTTTCCGTCCCACGGAAGAGGGGTTCGACCTGGCGACCGCCCATCAGCTTCACCACTTCAAAGGAAAAAGCAAATGCGGCCCGCTTGGGCAGTTGATTGCCGAAGGCTCCCATACTTACGCCGAAATATCGGAAATTTTGCTCAAAGATCACAAGGTCAACCCCATCATCCTGCGCGCGGCGGTCCAGCAGCTTTTTGACGACGGCCTCATTGACGAAATTTACTAAAAATACGAAAATTGAGGTGTTCTGTTTATGGGCGGCTGTCAAAACATTTACTCGCGATTTACCGAAGACGAACTGGAACAACTGGCGCAAATAAAGCGTTTTTTTGAGCGGCTGCAATGCGACCGTGAACTTGCGAAAGCCGTTGATCAAAACTGTGTCCTGCCCGCGCAGATTGCGCGTTTAAAGGAAACCGGCGTCCTTTTCGACCTGTCCGAATTGCCGCTGGGGCCGGGAAACCAGCAAAACATGATGTTTTATCTCTTAGCCGCCTCAAGAGATTTGGAAGAGGAGCTTGACGATGAGGTAAAACAATTTGCCGGCCAATACCCTCTTTTGAAATTGTGGGGAAAATATCTCGCGTTTCTTTATCAAAAACGCTTCGGCGACAAAAGTAACCAAAAGGAGCCGGCGGCGTCTTTAAACGCGCCTTTCAACGCCTGGCGCAGAAGGCGCGTTGCCGCCGTCAAGAGCGAATTGGGTTTTTTCGGCACGCAAATCGACCACCCCGCTTTTGCCTACGAACTCAGCGAAGGGTGCAGCATGGGCTGCTGGTTTTGTTCGTTCGCTCCTCCCAAGCTGAGAGGGGTGTTCCGCTATAACGCCGAACGCGATGATGTGCTCCGCATTGTCAATCACTGCATCGATATTTTCGGCAAAGAAACCGCGGGCAGCGCCCTGCCCTACTATCGCACCGAGCCGTATGACAATCCCTGCTATATAAATTTTTTGCGGGATTTTGAGGATATGACCGGCGAAGTTCTCTGCACTTCCACCGCCGTTTGCGGTGATATAGCCTGGCTGCGCGAACTGATGGAATATTACCGGCGCGGGGACGTCAGGTATCATTGGCCGCGCCTGAGCATTTTGTCGCTGAAGATGCTGGATAAAGTCCACGACGCTTTCACGCCCGGGGAGCTTTTGGATATAGAGCTTTTAATCCAGGTAAAAGACCATTTTCGGCCTAAAATAACCGGCGGGCGTATTTTAGAAGAACATGCCGGGCTGCGGGATAAAGAGGATCTCTCCGACAAAAACAGCATCGGCCTGGTGCCGCAAGGCAGCATCGCCTGTGTCAGCGGCTTTAACATCAACCTTGTCACCCGTACCATTATGCTTTTCAGCCCCTGCTACGCAGGCAGTAAATGGCCTCTCGGCTTCAGGGTGTTTGCCACGGAAAACTACAGGGACGCGGAGCATTTCCCGGTTGTTATAAATGAACTTATCGAAAGGTGCATGCCCCTTTCGCCGCCTAAGAGCAAACTTGTAAAATTCCGCGACGACATTGTTTTCCGCCCGACGGAAGAGGGGTTTGACCTGGCGACGCCCAATCAGCTTCATCACTTCAAAGGTAAGGGCAAATGCGGCCCGCTGGGCGAATTGATCAGCGGGGGCGAATATACCTACGAGGGGCTTTTCGGGCAATTGACCCTGAAACACAAAATCAACCCGATTATTTTGCGGACAGTAGTGCAGCAATTGTTTGACGACGGATTTTTGGATGAAGTGTATATACCGTTACCGGAACAGCATCGTCGCGTAGCTGGTGCAGGGTAAGTCCGGGCGGCCTATAATTTCGCCTGAGTTCGTGCGCTCAAGGACAAAACTGTCCTTTATGCCGCGGCTTTTCAAAACTTCCAGAAAGAGCCACGCGGCAGCCGGAGCGTCAATATCCAGACCCCGAATCGCCTCCGCTCGGAATGACAAAAGCGAGCCCACGCTTTTGTCGTCTTCGCGCGTCGCCTCTTCGGGCATTTTGTCGTGCGAAAAATCCATGCTCAGAATCAAAAGCGTCCCTTTTTCAGACAATAGTTCCGAGAGAACCGGGACAATAATCGAAAGCTCACGAAAAGGCGCGGCGTTATTTACCATTAAAGCCGTGACTTTAGCGTCCGGAAAATAACGCCCAATAAATACGATGTGCAGCCCTATCGAGTGCTCTAATCGGAACGGCAGGCTTTCAACGCCGACTGCCCCGGTCCGCGACAGAGCGCTCACGGCTCCGTCGTCGGTTTCCAATATTCCGTTCCCTGCCCGCCAGGGGAGAGGGCAGAGAGTTATAAAGCGCCGGCCAGCCCCGAAGTGGTCAGGCCCTATCAAAATGACGCGCTCAATGTTACCGGGCAAGTTGTCATAAAAACGCGCCGTCATCTCTGAGGCTAACCCGTGGTGCGGAGCGATCCCTGCCCGTATTTGGCACGCCGGGCTGAATTCCAAACCGACAGGCGTGCCTGTCTCAGGCGCGCCTGTCTCAGGCGCGCCCCTGTTCCAAGGTTTGACCTCCCCCGCAAATGGCGTTAGGGCGTTCGCACCTGTAGCATCCGCCCGGGCCGGAGCTGGGAACAAACACAAAAAAAACGCAAGCGCGACGGCGAAAAGTTTACAACGTTTCTTAAAGGTATACATTTAAATTATCCATCAAATATCCGAAAAAAGCGGGAGGACATCCGCGCTCCCAGTTAACGTACAAATAAATCCTTACTCCAGCCCGGCGCCAATTTTTCCAGTTCATCCTGACGTGCCCTGTCATAAACCAGCTCTCTCCATTCCTCGTTCGTCGTGCGCCCTTCGCTTAGAGGGCGGATAAACTCGTAGGATGAATAAGTGTAGCCGATGGCCACGCGGGGGCCGCCCCATTTGTCGTTGACGAAGACGTAAAGCCGCCGCGGCGTCCCCGTCGCGACATGCAACACGCGCATATCGAGCGCGTCCGTCGCGACATCGCTCACAAGGGCCATTCTGAGCTGGTCTGAGTCCCCATCCTCCACAGAGCTGCTGTCTAACAGCAGGTTCGCGTTCAAATAAGACGTTATCCGGCTGATCGCAATGTAATCGTCGCGGCTTAAAGCCTCCTCCTTAACCTCTTTTTCCGCGATGTCGCGGAAGAGTTTTACATGCTCAGTAAACGCATCCACTCTGGAGCGGACGCCGTTCCAGTAGTTTTCATCGTCCTCATTTTCGCCCAGCCCGAATTTATCTATAATTTCCTGAAAACGCGAGAGTGACGCGGCGATCGCGCCGAACGTCCGAGGCGACGGTTCGACGTAGCCAAGCGGCATGGGGTTTCGGAATGGCTCGACCTCCCAGTAGCCTCCGCCGCCCATTTCGGCGTAGCTTTGTTTGGAATACAGCACGGTGTCGTGTTTTAATTCCGCCCATGACGCCGAGGCCGTTAAAAGTTTTTTCGTCTCCCACAGGGGCGAGTTCCAGAAAAATTGTTTGGAATCTTTGTCGGTCAGATATATCCCCAAAGTTCCCAGCCATGCGGAAGTTAGGGTCCCGTCCCATCTTTCAAGGAAAGAATATGCTTCTTCCTTGACTTTTTCAAAAGCGTCGGCGTATTTCGGTATGCTCCGCCTGTCGCCTTCCAGCGTGGCGTCCGCGACGGGCGAGCCCAGCGCGGCCATGACGTCAGCGGCTTTCGGCAGGTTGCGCGGCGCGAAGTCGCTTCCGACGTTCGGCGACGTCAGCCGCGCGAACACCCAGGCGTCCAGCACGAAACGGCGTCCCATCAGCCGTAACCCCGTGGTCATCGCCTCCCGCTCCTCCTGGCTCACGTTGTCTGTCTTAGCGTCAATTATGCGCGGCGGGGGCGTCGCGGCGAGAAACCGCCCGCGCATGGCGTCCAAAGTTTCCGCGTCGGCCAGCTTGTCGGTTTTGCCGTCCAAAATTTCTTTGACTATCGGGGCGTAATCGCGGATCGTTGGGTCGTCAGCCGCTCCGATCAGGAAGGTGATGGGGTCGTAAAGCGAGTCCCATTGCCTGCGGAGGCTTTCGTCCTCGAAGAGAATGCACAGGAGCGCGGTCAGGGCTGTGTTTTCCCTGTTTTGCTCCTCGTTTCCGGCGTTCAGTGGAACGGACATGCCTCCGAGGTACGCCATCGCGCGGAAGTAGCGTGAAAGCGGTTTTGAAGCCGCGTAATGCCCGCGCGGTTTGTAGAATGAGTAGTCCTCCATTTTGCCGGAGATGCCGGAGATACTGATTCCATCCTCGGCCAGTATGCGCGCGATCTCTTCTCTCGCGCGCGCCGAGGGGCGCAGCTCCGCCGCCAGTTCGTGATTTGCCAGTATCGCCGGAACGACTAAGAAATCGCGGGCGAATTCAAACGCGGCGCGCGCGTTTTCGCCGTTTACTTCAAGCTCATCCAGTTTGGCAATGGCATCTTTCAGCATATTTTCAAGCGCGGGGGCGAAATTTATCTCCTCGATTTTTTTGAGCGCCCGGGAGAAGACAAGATGAAACGTGTGCAGGAACAGGTCCGTTGTTATAAAATTGGGGGTGAAAACCGGCTCTGAGTCGAAATAGCTGCCCGGATAGGATTCCACAAGGTCGTTCAGGCGGAGCTGATCGTGGATCATTGGTGTGGCGTCAAGCGCGAAACCGTTTCGCAGCAGTGATTCGCGAAATTTATCTTCGACGTGCCCAAAATTGCGCACGTTGGGCGGAACCAGCGCAGGATCGACTTTCATATGATCCGGTTCGTATTGAGAGAGGCGCATCACGTTTTCGGAACGCGCCCAGGCGTGGCGAAACCCGAAAGTGTAGTTATTCTGTGTCTCGAAGCGCAAAAGCGTCCATTCCTGTCCGGAAGCGTCCTTAAATGTCCCCAGTCCGTCCACTGCTTCACCGGCGAGGACGTAATAGGGTTCGTCGCCGGGAAGCGTGTAGTCCAAAATGGAAAGGGAACCGGGCAGGAGAAAGAGCGAGGGCGAATCAACAGTAAAGCGGCATGGCTCCGGCGCCGGGAAAAACTCGGCTTCCGGCAGGGGGGCAAGCGCCGCCATATCCACATAGCCGGTGAGTTCCTTCCCATCATAGGGGTCGGCTGTCTTAACTTCCGCCCACAACCCCGAAAACTCTCCTTCGATGAGCGGGATGGCATTCACGATGTTACCGTAGACCAGCGCCGACAGCAGCCCCTCCGCGTCGGGGATGACGCTGCCTTCTCTTTCGTATAAATGACCCGGCGTCTCCGTTATCGCCACGATGTCCGCGGTGACCATGCGGAGCGCGGGCTCCGCGCCTTCCGCCAAACCCGCCAAACCTGCCAAAAAGGGAGCAAAGAGGAACAGAATAACAAAACCGATTTTTTTCATTTTTCGCACAGCCTTTCTTTTTTACTTTTTCTCCATTATTTTACCAAACGGGAAATCTCTTGTGGAAATCTGGCGGGGTTCGCTCTATACTGGGCAGGCGCTGTATGCTGATCAAGAATGGGTTGAAACATAAACTTTTGAACAATTTTTCTCCTTCCGAACAAGCCAGTATAGAAACATTTGCAAAGGAGCTGCCGCACTCAAGTGGTTAGGACTGATTGCTTCCGCCCTTGGTCAGCTTCACTATAAAACAAAGGTATCAGTAATTATTACGCCGCTTGCGGAAAATCTTTGCGGCGCCACGTTTGCAAAATAAACACGGGCGAGGTCCCATGCTTTTAGCCGGGATTCCCGCCCGCGTTTCTTGCCTTTTCTTGTAAATTGTACCGCCCTATACCGCGCTGATCGAATTTTTGGGGCACTGGTCAACGCACAGCCCGCACCCTACGCAGACATCGGGGTCTATTACATGAACTTTTTTAACCACGCCGGATATCGCTTTTACAGGGCAGACGCGCGAACATTTCGTGCAGCCGATACACGATTCGTCAATGACGTATTTGCCGCCGCCGCTATTAGTGCCGGCGCCGCTGCTGACACCGGCTCCGCCGCTAATACCGGCGCCGCCGGTCGGGCCGGTGTCCTTTATTATTCCATCTTTGCGGTTGAACGACGAGTTAAGCGACTCGTCCGACATCGCAAGACATTTCACCGGGCATATCTCGGTGCACTGCGCGCAAAAACAGCACCTGTCATTATGGATCTGGACCTTTTTGTCCTCGGGCAGAAGTTCGATAGCGTCAGCGGGGCAGACTTTAAGGCAAAGCTTGCAGCCGATGCATTTCTCCCTGTCATACAGCAAACGCCCTCTGAAACGCTTCCCCACTGGGACAGGAGGCGTCAATACGGTATCCTCGGATTTCAAAGCCTCCACTAAAGAATCAGGCATATGGGCGATAGGAAACGTGTTGGTCGCAGGTTTCTTCGTTACCTGATCGAATAAGACCGGAAGAATTCTGTTGATCATTTTTCCCACGCTCCTATCTCATCATAATGTCGGCGGAGACAAGTATCATTCCCGCGAAGGCAAGCATCCCCACCTTGACTAAATAAAACTGGGAAGCCTGCCATATTTTAAGCCTTCCGAACATCGTCCTCATCACCGTGATAAAAACTAACTGAACTATAGCTAATTTCACCCAGAACCCCACAAAATCTATCAGCGCAAGCAGCGGCCCGGTCAACCCGACAAGCCCGCCAAGGGAAAACGGGAAGAATATGGACGTCAAAATCGCCGCCATAGCCGTCGAACGCAGGGCAAAAGTTATCTTATAAAGGGCAAGGTTCTTGCCGGAATACTCTATTATGAACCCGTCGAGTATCTCCGTCTTCGCTTCGGGAATATCCATCGGGCCTTTTCCGGTCTCGCCCGGTACCACCATTATCAGCGAAAGAGCAAGACATATAAGCCCGATGAAACCCGCTTCCCCGACCACGCTCCATATTGAAAGCCCGGTAAAGGTGTCGAGGCTGAAAGGGTCGCCGGGCATTTTCGTCTTCCACGCGACCCATGCGACCGTCGAGGCGACCATCGCAAGCGGAAGCTCATAACTCATCATAAGCTGGATCTCTCTGCCGGCTCCGATAGTCGCGATCGGGCTGCCGCTCGCAAATCCCCCCATCGCCATCGCCACGCCTGAAAAACCTAAAAGGTACAGGATAAGTATTATATCCCCTTCCGTGCCAAGCGCCGAAGGAATACGTCCCATCGGTATGTAAAGGAATATCATCAGGGTCAGAACACACGCCAGCCACGGGGCAAGCATGAATATCCAGCGGACAGCCCGCCGGGGGACGATATTTTCCTTGCCAAGCAGCTTCAGTACATCGTAAAACGGCTGCAGCAAAGGAGGCCCGTGACGCCTCTGCATCCGCGCGTGCAGTATCCTGTCCGTTCCGTCAAGCAGGAGCGCGGCGATAATTGAAATTATCATCAGCGTGATCCCCGCTATTATTTTGATTATGAGACTGGCAATCATCTTAATCCCTCCCGCATTCTCCGGGTTTTTTCCCTGCTCTTGTTTACAAGCTCCGAGAGAACTATATAATTTTTGTTCCCCGCCCTGTCCGTGGTTATCATGCGTTCCATGCAGGATATACACGGGTCGATGCTGTTGATTATAAGAGGCGCGTCCGCAAGCTCATTGCCCCTGAACATAAGCGGCCACGCAACGGCGTTCGCGTAAGTGGGGGCGCGTACCTTCCAGTGGAAGACGTTTTCCTCCCCCTCCCTAAGCGTGACGACATGGGTATCATCCCCTCTTGGGGCCTCAAGCAGCCCCCAGCCCACGCCTCCGGCTTTTTTAAGCGAGGCGAGGACCTTGTTGAGATTGGGTTCTGCAACTATGGGGCCTTCAGGCAGCCCGTCCAACACTTTCTCTATGATGTCAAGTGACTGGTAAACTTCCATCGAGCGCACCACGAAGCGGTCAAAAACATCGCCGTTCGCTTTGCCGAAATAATCCTGCGGAACGACGGGGGTTACCTTGATGTCGCAGTATGCCTCATACGGAGAGTTGTGTCTCAGGTCCATGCGAAGGCCGCTCGCCCTCGCGTTAGGCCCCACGGCGCAATACCGGATGGCGTCCTCATACGAAAGGACTCCTACTCCCTTCATTCTCGCCGCAGCTATGGGGTCCTCAAATATTATGTCGCGGAAAGGGGTAAACTCCCGCCTGTAGAAACGAAGCATTTTGCGCACGCTTTCCGACAGTTCCGGAGTTATATCCCATCTCACCCCGCCAACCGTCGCGACTCCGTAATTAACGCGGTTTCCCGTCATTATCTCAAGGACGTCCATGACCTGCTCGCGCAAAAGCATCCCCAGATGGAACGCGGAGTCAAATCCTATGCTGTAGCAGGCTACGCCTGCCCATAAATGATGGGAATGCAGACGCTCAAGCTCTAAAACAAGCGTCCTTATATACTGCGCGCGCGGCGGAACTATCACCCCGGCGGCTTCCTCAACACCGCGCAGAAACGCCAGCACATGGCTGAACGAACATATCCCGCATATCCTTTCGGACAGGTATATGACCTGAATGGGATTTCTTGTCCGCGCCATAAATTCTATACCGCGGTGAATTGCCCCTGTCCGCACCGTCGCGTTCACTATCCGTTCGCCGTCAAGCTCAAGCCAGGCGGTTACAGGCTCCTTCAACCCGACGTGAACAGGCCCCACCGGTATTTTATATGTTGTACTCATGCTCACGACAACCTCCTGACTGTGTCCGGTTTCTGTGATAATCCCGCTTCATCGTCACGCCACGGTTTTATTTCCTCGTCCCACTGATCCGGCAGGAATACGAGGGCCTTATTCGGCAGCCCGTCAAAATCTATTCCGTACATTTCACGGGTTTCGCGTTCGCTGTACTCTACTCCGGGAATAATGGAGAAAAGCGAGGGCATCACCAAATTCGGTTTGGGGACCCTGACGATAACGCTCACTCCCACCTGGCTGTTGCGTTCGGCGCGGAAGGAGTAAAGGGAAAAATGATACCTCAACGTTACGGCATCCCCATCATCAAAGCCGGAGATGACATGAAAAAGAAGCGCGTCAATATCGAAAATGGCCTCCACCACATCGGTAAAAAGATGATAAGGGGTGGTTATCCAAAGGCTTTTACGTGTAACAGGGGTTTCAAACCCGTCCGTCCTTTCTGATATTTCAACGCTTATATCCTGCGCGCCGTCGCCAAAGGTTTCAAAAACTTTCTTTAAATTTTCGGCAACGGTTTCCGCTCCCAAAACGGGAGAGCTGTTAAGATCAGCCATTTTCCCCACCTCCGTTTTTCGGGTCATTTTCGGTTTTGTTGCGAAGGCTTTCAAGTTTCATGACTGCTTTGGCAACTCCCTCTATTATCGCCTCAGGACGGGGCGGGCATCCGCTTATATAAACATCGACCGGCAGCACATTATCCACAGGCCCGTCAAGGTTATACGACTCATAAAAGACGTCTCCCGAACATCCGCAATTACCTATCACCATGACGACTTTCGGGTCGGGGATCTGAGAATATATCCTCTTGAGCTTATCCGTCATAAACTTTGTCACGGGCCCTGTCACAAGCAGGACATCGGCATGGCGCGGGGTGCCCACGAGCTTCATGCCGAACCGTTCGATGTCATAACGCGGGCCCAGCGTCGCGACTATTTCAATATCGCATCCGTTGCATGAGCCTGAGTTGCATGGTAAAACCCATAATGATTTTGGCAGGACTTTCAACATATTCTGTAAATTCATTATCTTTCGCCCTCCATCTAAAATAAAAGCAGCAACAGGGCTATGACCGCAAAGGTAAAAAGGAAATATCCCATATAATCCGCGCCGTTTCCGCTGTGCACCTTATCCAGCCAGGCATAAAGCGGCGCGCACGCGCGCTTGAATCCCCAGTACGCCGCGGAAGCCGGGACGGAAACGTCCGCGCCGTCCTGCGGCACGGGATTTCCCGAATAGTAAATCTCATCCTGAGAAGTCCCTTTTCGATAGTCACTGCGTCCTTGGGAGCGGAAATAAAACGCGAACATCGCGGCGATCCCGAAAAAGAACAGCCAAATCAAAGCGTTCCAATATCCAAAACCGCTGAAAATCGTGCCGCTCATCATCTACCACCTCCAAGAACAGCATTTATATATCCGTCCTGGTCAATAAGCCCGCGCGCCGCAGGGTCAGCAGCCTCGCTGATAAAAAGGTTCGGGAAAAGCGATACGAAAAGTATCAGGGCGCTTAAAACTCCCATCCCGAACAACATTCCGCGCGGAACCTCACGTACGGGGGCAAGCGATATTTTTGAAGCGCCGAGGAACGCCGACTGGAATACCTTGACGAACGAAGCCAAGGTCAGGATCGAAGTCATAAGGGCGACGACGGTAAGTATCGGATGAATGGCAAATACCGACTCGTAAACAAGCCACTTTGAAGCGAAGCCGCTGAACGGAGGCAGCCCGGAGATCGCCGCCGCGCCTATCAGGAACATAACCGTGGTCCATGGCATTGAGCGCGCAAGCCCTCCCATCCTGTCGAGGTCGCGCGTGCCCGTCGCGTAATACAGCGCCCCGGCGGTGAGGAACAACAATCCTTTAAACAAGGAATAATTGAACAAATGGAAAATTCCGCCCTTCATTGCCATGTAGCCGTATTCAGCCATCGAAACGGCGTCGCTCAGAGCGTACAGACCCACTCCCATCGCCATAAGCATGTAACCGACCTGCGAAACCGAATGGTATCCCATGAGTCTTTTTACATCGTGCTGAATTACCGCCATCATTACGCCGAAAAACATGGACGCGCATCCAAGAACTATAAGTATCCACGCGGTCACCGCGCTTGAAGGCCCCGCGCCGTACAGGGAGAAACAAACCCTTATAAGCCCGTAGAATGAAACCTGGCTTACGGATACAAGCAGGCAGGTAACCCCGCTCGGTGTTTCCGAGTAAACGTCAGGCATCCACGCATGCATGGGGAAAGTCCCGCACTTGAAGGCCAATATGGCGATGAACATCGCGAGGACTATCTTTTCAAGCACCCCCGACTGCATCATTGCTGCCAAAGCGGCCATGTTGACGGCATTATATTTTCCGTAAAGCGTTCCGATGGCAACCAGCAGGAGCAGCGCCCCAACCTGGGACAGCAGCATATACTTAAAGCTTGCCTCTATGGCTTCCGGCTTATCCCTCCAGAACGCGACCAGTCCGTATGAAGCTATGGACGATATCTCAACGAACACGAAAAAGTTGAACAGGTCTCCGGTTGAGCTCATGCCCAAAGCGCCGAGGACCAAAAGAAAGTAAAGGGAGGCAAACTTGCCCCATCCGGAAAACTTGTCCATGTAATTGACGGAAAAAAGAGCCCCCGCGAATGCCGCGACCGAAACGCAAAGCACCATGAGCCCGCTGAAAGCGTCAATTTCAAGGATTATACGGACGGGGAACGCCATGCCCGACGGAAGTGTAAGGAGGGAACTTTTCTCCCCCATCACGTAAACCAAAATATTGCCCGCGGAAGTCTCAAAGAATATCAGCGCCGCGCATATCAAAGTAAGAAAGGAAACCGTCACATAAAAAAAGTTTCTGAGTTTCCTGCCGGACGAACAGAAAATGGGCGCCAAAAACGCTCCGCCAATGGGCAGAGCGAGCAAAATTGCAGGAAGATGCTGACTCATCCGCGCAACCTCCTGAGTTCATCAATATCGAGAGTTCCGTAATGTTTATATATCATTATTATCAGGGCGAACATCAGCGCGGTGGTTGCCAAAGCTATTACTATGGCCGTAAGGGTAAGGCACTGAGGCGTGGGCAGCACCATCAGGTTATTGTCGCCCGCAAGATAATATATTGGCGGTGTCCCGCCGGTCCGGTAGCCGAGCGCGACAAGGTAAAAGTTCACTGCCGCCCCTAAAATTGAAATCGCGATACAGATTTTAATGATATTTTTCTGAGTAACAAGCGCGACAAGGGAAATCAGCATAAGCAGCCCTATCACAGTGTATATCATGTTACCTGTCATGCCCGCATTCACCTCCAAAATGTGACTCATCCATGAGAGTCCCCTCATACATATATATGACTGTAAGGGATAGTGCCCCCACGACCTCGAAACCGACAGCGATGTTCATGAGGGAAATAGTTCCGCTGCTTGGAAGCCAGCCTCCAAGAACTTCCGCCGGCAAGGGAACCGCTATAAAATTGTAGACAAAAGAATTGGGAAGCCCTAAGCAGGCAAGGAAAAAGAACGCAAGCAGCCCAAAAGTTTCAAGCCCGGCATAAATAGGGGCGCTGACCCATGTAAAAAATCTCTTGCCTCCGTAAGCGGCAAGCAGGAAACACGCAAACGTAGCAACGATAGCGCCGCCCTGGAACCCTCCGCCCGGAGTGTTATGCCCGTTCAATATCACCATTGTGCCAAATAAAATCATGAACCAGGAAAATGCCTTAATTAAGGTGACTACGATAACCGACATGGGCCTCATGATTTTTTCCTCCCCGCTCTGAACATGGCTCCTATTGAACATACCGCGGTAAAGAGAACTGCCGCCTCTCCCAATGTATCAAAACCGCGGTAGTCGAAAACGAGCGATGTCACTACATTCGGAGCAGACCTTTCTTTAGGCGCGTTCTCGATAAAGTATTCGTCCATCGGCGCTTTTCCCGGGTCCCCGAACTGATGCGTCATGGTAAACATTCCGCAGAATAAGCCGCCTATTATTATGGCGGAGGCTAAAAATAAACTCTTTTTCATCGTTTATCCTCCTTATTCGCGCTTTTTTTACGGCACGCGGAGATCGCGATCAAGCCAATCGCAGTCGAAAGCCCGGCGCCTATCCCCGCTTCCGCGATTGCCACGTCAGGCGCCTGCAGCAGATAAAATTCAAGCGCCAACAGCAGGCTGAACGCGGCCATCGCCATTATGCTGTGATATAAGTTGCGGAACCACAGCGCCATGGAAGCGCACGCAAGTATCATTAAAAGAAGCACGGAGTGAAAGAAATTCATACCAACGCCTCCCTCTCGGTTTTGTTTAAGTTTGCCGCGCGCCCTTTATCCTCCAGCGCGTCAATAGCGCACGGCTCGGGGCGGATCCCGCTGCGCCACGCCGCGCGCGCGATAGCGTGCGAACCGGTGGCGTTGGTTATGAGAAGAACAAATACCGCCACCATGCCATGAATTATGAGCACGATAAAACGCCACTCCCCGGTCGCGAGAAATCTGGAAAACGCGTAAATAAAAGCCGAGAAACTCACGAAAATGGTGCCGAATGTGGTGCATTTGGTAGCTCCGTGAAGCCTTGTATACACGTCAGGGAACCGGTACAGGGAAATAGCGCCCAGACTGTTGGAAATAAGCCCCACGCAAAGGACTATCAGTACCAATAACGCTTCCGTCAAACTATACCCCTCCTTCCATGTAACGCGCAAAAAACAACGCGCCGACAAATGCAAGCGCGCCATAAACTATTGCCACATCAACCATCATTACCGAATCGGTTATAACGGCAATAAGGATCATAAGCCCGACGACAAACGTATTTATCGTGTCCAGGGCAACCAACCGGTCAGCGGGCGTAGGCCCCCAAAACAACCTCACCACGGAAAGCAGCGCAAGTACCACAATGATTACCGCCCCGCCGGTGAGCACATAAAGAGAAATACTCATCCGAAAATCCTCCTTGCCCACTTCGCAAACGGGCCGCAAATTTGTTCCTCCGTGGGAGTCGCGCTCTCGACATTGATCCAATGGATGTAGAAATATCCTTCTTCATCGATATCAACTGTTAATGTCCCAGGCGTCAAAGTTATCGAATCAGCGAGCAAAGTCTTCCCCTCGTCGGTGCGGAGCCGGGGATGGAACTTAACTATACCCGGATTTATATTTCCGGATATGATTCTCTTTGCCACATCAACGTTAGCCTGGTAAAGCCCTACCGCAAACGGGCCGAATATGAAGCGCGCCAAATCCGCCCACTTAGCCAATCCTGATTTTCCGGCCCCTAAAAAGCGCACGGTTGGGTTCCTGCGTTCCACCGAGGCAAGCACAACCATTGTAATAAAAGCAACAACAGCCGCTATGACTGCATGCTGAATGATTAAGCCGCCATCAAAAGAAAGCAGTAAAAACATCAGAAAAGTCAGCACAAATACGGTCAATAAAACCCCTCCTTTTTTGCGACAAATAATTTACAACTTGATAATTTTAACATTTTATACGACGTTATTTTAATCCAATTTGCAAATTTGACGCGTTCGTTTCATAAAAATATCCGCGCGAAGGTTTACGGGTTAATTATTTTGCGAGGGGGTGTTGTGTAAATCAGCTTTTCTTCGCTTGTCCTAAAAATTTTTTTATCTCCTGAAGAGTCATCACTTTTTTGCCTATATCTGTGCCAAAAACAGCCGAAGAAACGAGAATGCGTCGAAGGATGCGGCACATTTTGTTTTTGCGGATGACAGCGGTATCAATACAGGATTAACGCGTCTTTACGGCAGAGGTGAAGTAGAAAAACGTGTAGTTGATTACGTACCAGATATTCGCTGGGAAAGCCTGACAATACTTTCATCGTTAAGACCGGATGGAACAACGGAAGCATTGGTATTTGAAGGAGCATTGAACGGTGAGATGTTTGATCGTTATAAAAGACAAAAAACAAAAACAAAGGCAAAGCGGGCGGCATTCTGCCGCCTCTACTGTTTTTGTCTTTCATTGCGCATTGCGCATTATCTCTCCGCTGAGGCTCCAGTTTTCGGCTTTTACTATTTTAACTTGGGCGAAACTTCCCAGTAAGGATTCGTCCCCTTTCAGCAGGACGACTTTGTCCGTCGGCGTCCGCCCCTGGATCAGCCCTTCCCCTTTGGGCGCGTGGTCGTCGAGAAGTATTCTGTATTCCTTTCCCACCAAACTTTGATTTATCTCAAATGATATTTTATTTTGAACGGCGTTGACGCGGTTCAGCCGTTCCATCCTGACCTCGCGCGGCAGATGGTCCGGGAAACGCGCCGCCGCAGTCCCCTCCCGTATGGAATAGGCCGCCGTATGGACCTGGTCAAAGCGGACGCGGGAAATAGCGTCAATGGACTGCTCAAAATCCTCCCCGCTCTCCCCGGGGAAGCCGACTATAAGGTCGCTCGTTATGCTGACTTCCGGAAGGCGCGCGCGTATTTTTTCAACGAGCGAGAAATATTCCTCCCTCGTATATTTTCTGTTCATTCTCTTAAGGACCTCGTTGCTGCCCGCCTGTATCGGAAGGTTCACGGACGGGCATATCCTGGGCTCCTCCTCCATTGCCGTTATAATGTCGTCCGAAAAATCCTGGGGAAGAGACGTCACAAAACGGACAAGCTCTATCCCCGTTATTTTCGCAACTTCCCTGAGCAGGGCCGAAAAGCGTGGATAACTGTTCACGTTCTGCCCGAGAAGGGTTATTTCAACCACCCCGTCGTCCGCAAGCATTTTCGCTTCCTTAATGATTTCATCGAAGGGCCTTGCGAGAAACCTGCCGCGCACGTAAGGAACTATACAGTACGCGCAAAAATTATCGCAGCCGTGCGCTATCGTCACAAACGCTCTCCAGCGGTTGATCCGTGAATATGGGGTTTCCCCAATCTCTATGTCAACGAACGCGCGGGGGTCGTCGTCCAAAAGCATCACCTTCCCCCCGGCTTTAGTACCGGCTCCGCCGGCGGACAGCGCGGCCTCAAGCCCGTCGGGGACAAGGCCTATATGGCGCGGTCCGGATACAAGGCGCACCCACGGGTAGCGCGACAGCATTTTTTTTCCTATATTCTGGGCGATACAGCCGGTTACGGCGACGACAGGCCGCCTGTCCTTCTCCCACGATGAGGAATATCTGCCAAGCTCGCTCCATACTTTTTGCTCCGCTTTATCACGGACGCTGCAACCGGTGAATATTACGGCGTCCGCGCGCGCCTCGTCGGAACATTCCGTCCAACCCCTGTTTTTTAGCGCCGTCCTCAATTTATCGCTGTCGTACACATTCATCTGGCAGCCGTAAACTTTCATCATAAAATTAAACATTAATTGCGCTCCTTGAACCTGTAACAGAGTGTGCCGAGGATACCGCAGATTATGGCCGGGACTGCCCAGGCGAGGCCGAGTGCGGAAAGTGGAAGAGCTTTGATGGCATATGTTATACGCCCCCCGATCCTGAAGCCTTCCTTTTCGACCATAACCGCGATCATATCAGTGAATCCCACTACGAGGGTGCAGTAAGCCGCCCCGAGAAACGTGCCTCTGTTCATCCAGCGGCAGCGGAACACGTTCAGCAGCACGAGAACTATGGCGACAGGATAGATGAAAACGAGTATGGGTTCGGCGTAGTGTATGATCGTGTCAACGCCCAGAGTGGAGAGCGAAGCGGATACGACGCAAGTTGCGACGACGCAGGCCCTGTAAGGCAGCTTCCCTTGCGTTACGCGGCTGAAAAACAACGATGCCCCGGTCGTCAAGCCGATAGCGGTGGTAATGCAAGCGAAAATCACGATGCCGGCGAGCGCCGAAGAGCCGTACTCCTTAAAAAGCCCGTTTATGAGAGCGACCAGGAGAGCAACATTTCCCATACCAATGTCGAACATTCCCGAACCCGTGGCGCCGATGTAGATCAGCCCCCCATAGGCGAAAAGAAGGCCGAGTCCGCACAAGGCGGCGCCGCCATACGCGATCAGAGCTTGGGCGCGGCGGTCGTCTGGCCGGAGCGTGGAGATCATGGCAATAATCGCCCCTGAGACAACCAATCCGGCAAAAACGTCCAAAGTCTGGTATCCGTCTATGAACCCGAAGTTAAAAGCAAAAGCTCCAAAAACTCCGGTATCCGCCGGGACGCCAAGCGGGTGAAAGATGCCCTTCGCTATGATGATGACCATGATGGCCAAAAAAACCGGCGTAAGATACTTGGCGAGTTTTTCCATAGCTGTTGAAGGATTTATGGAAAAGTAGCCCACAATTAGGAAGTAAACACAAGAAGTCAGGATTTGAGGGGAGGAGCCGGCGATGGTTACTATGCCGAGTTCGTGAGCCGTCGCGGCGGTTCTGGGAACTGTGATCAAAAGGCTGGTGCATAACGTTATCACGGAGGTAAACAATATGGAAAACGTTTTTCCCATGTCGGACGCGACGCCGCCCTCCTTCTCTCCCGCGCGGACACCTGCCGCAACAGCCAGGACGGGAAGCAGAGCCCCCGACAGGGCGAAACCGTAAAGGGCAAGCCCCCACTCCCTGCCGGCAAGCAAGCCTGCCGCCGGCGGGAAAATCAAATTTCCGGCCCCGAAAAAAGTCGCAAATAGAGCAAAACCTGTGATGACCGTGTGCATAATAAAGTTTTTCCCGGCGTTCATGGCGTACCTCCCGTAAAATAAACGCATTAGTTCATGTATAATTATAACGCATCAGGAAAACTACAATAACGAAAGGCTGATAATTATATGAACAAATATAAAATCGGGCTGGTCCCCGGGCCTGTAAGCATCCCGGAGGAGGTGCGCAAAGCATACCTTGCGGAATACGGGAGCCCCGACCTTGAAGAGGATTTTTTTGAACTTTACGAAAAAAATGAGAGTATGCTTCAGCAAATCCTCGGGACGAAAAATAAAATCGCGATAATGTCCGGGGAAGCCATGTCGATCCTGTGGGGAGCATTGAAAAGCACAGGATCGCGCGGCAGCAAACTGCTTTGCGTGGCAAACGGGCTTTTCAGTTTCGGATTCGGGGAAATGGGGCAGGATATCGGATTAAATGTTGAAACCCTTGACTTCGGGCTTAACAGTATCCCGGATTTTAACAAAGTGAGGGATGCCGCGCGCCGTTTCCGCCCGGATATAATAACCGCGGTCCATTGCGAGACCCCAAGCGGGACCCTGACTCCGCTCAGGGAGCTGGGGGAAATATCCAAAGAAGCCGGGGCCGTCTTCATAGTAGACTTTGTGGCAAGCGGCTGCGGGTGTCCCGTTGACGCGGATAAAAACAACATTGACATAGGGCTGCTGGGCAGCCAGAAAGTTCTTTCGATGCCGCCGCACCTTTCGGTCGCGACGGTGAGCAACCGCGCGTGGCGGCAGATATCGGGCGTAAATTACGCGGGATACGACGCTCTGAAGCCGTGGAGGGAAGGCGTGCAAAACCGTTACCTCCCGTATACCCACGACTGGCACGCGATGAGCGCGCTCAATGTTTCGCTCGGCATGATAATGCGGGAGGGAATAGAAAAAGTTTACGAGCGCCATGAGCGTGTGGCAAAGATTTGCAGGGACGGGGCAAAAGCATTGGGACTTGAGCTTTTTCCGCAGAACGAGGAGTTTTGCTCGCCGACCGTAACTGCCGTAAAAGTCCCGTCAAATACGAACTGGAAAACGCTGAACGATAAACTGCGCGCCGAAGGGACAGCCCTCGGCGGAAACTACGGCCCGCTTGCCGGTAAGGTGTTCCGGTTCGGGCACATGGGTGCTCAGGCACGGGAAGACTTGGTAAAAAGCGCGCTTGAAACGCTCAAAAAAGTTCTTTAGAGGCATGGTTTTAAAAAAACGTTTTTTAAAAAATTTTTATGACTTATGTTAAACTTTTGTCAAAATATTTTCCGAATCAATTAATAATACATTTGATAATACATTGCGGGAAAACCGAGAAAAGCGGGAGAAGTGGGGAAAAAAGGGAGGTGGCGTGTAAAAATTTTCCGGCTTGCTTTGGACCGGGATGCCCGTGAAGTGGGCAATGACGACAGAAACATTAATTTTAAGGAGGAGAATAATCAATGAGTAATGAAAAACGCAGCAGCGGAACCGCGAGCGTCTTGATTGGAGCGGCCTTTTTAATGGCGACATCCGCCATCGGTCCCGGATTCCTCACGCAGACCACCGTCTTTACCGGCCAAATGCAGGCAGCTTTTGCCTTCGCGATCCTCGCTTCCATTCTTATCGGTGTTATCGTTCAGTTAAACATATGGCGCATCCTCGCCGTTTCCGGCCTCCGCGGGCAGGACGTCGCCAACAGGGTGCTTCCGGGCCTGGGATATTTCCTTGCCCTCGCGGTGGCGCTGGGCGGCCTGGCGTTTAACATCGGCAATGTCGGCGGCGCGGCGCTGGGCTTCAACGTCGTCTTCGGGATGGATCAAACGATGGGGGCTATCATCAGCGCCGTTATCGCCATCGTCATTTTCCTGTGGAAAGACCTTGGCAAAGCTATGGATCAATTCACCAAGATCCTGGGCTTCACCATGCTTGCCATGATCACCTACGTCGTCGTAACGACAGCGCCTCCGGTCGGAACCGCGGTCAAAGAGGCTTTTATCCCCTCTGAAATTCGCTGGCCGGTCGTCCTTACGCTCGTAGGGGGAACCGTCGGCGGCTACATCACCTTCTCCGGAGCGCATCGTATAATCGACGCCGGCATCACCGGGAAGGAAAACCTCGACCGCATCAGCAAGGGCGCGATAAGCGGAATATGCATCACGGGCGTCATGCGCTTCCTGTTCTTCTTTGCCATACTTGGCGTCGTCGTTACCGGAGCTACGCTTGATGCCGGCAACCCCGCCGCGGACGCGTTCCGCATCGCAGCCGGGGAAATAGGGTACAGGATATTCGGCCTCATCCTCTGGGCGGCGGCGATCACGTCGGTGGTGGGCTGTTCCTACACATCGGTATCCTTCCTTAGGACGCTTTTCTCATTCATCGATCAATACCACCGCTTTTGGATAATCGGGTTCATCATTGCCTCGACGTCCATCCTCACCTTCGTCGGACGCCCCGTAGTGCTTCTCGTGCTGGCCGGATCCATCAACGGACTGATCCTGCCTCTTTCCCTCGCATCCATCCTCTTGGCCGCTTACCGGAAGGACATCATCGGGGATTACAGGCACCCCATGTGGTTAGCAGGGCTTGGCTGGATACTGGTCGGCTTCACCGCCTGGATGGGCTGGGGCGCCCTGCAGGGCTTGAGCACTCTGATCAGGTAGCGTCATGACTCCACGCATCCTTTTCGCGGGAGACAGCTGTATCGTCGTCGAGTTCGGAAACTCGATAGACATGGAAATAAACGCGCGCGTCCAGGCGCTGCGCGGCTCAATCGAAAAAATGCCGTTCCGCGGTTTCATCGAGACTGTCCCGACTTACCGCTCCCTTGCTGTCTGCTTCGATCCGCTGCTCGCGCCGGACGGGCTTGATAAATTATTGCTCGGCATGGCGGAAGGCGCGGAAGGCGCGAAAACGGAGGAGGAGAAAAGAAAACTTTTGGTCATCCCCGCGTGCTACGATGCAGATTTCGGACCCGACCTTGAAATAGTCGCCGCGAACGCGGGAATAACGACAGACGAAGTCATCCGCCGCCACAGCGCCAATGATTGTTACTGCTATATGCTCGGCTTCGTCCCCGGCTACTCGTACCTTGGAGGGATGGATACCACGCTGGAGACGCCGCGGCTCAAGGAGCCGAGGGAAAAAATCCCCGCAGGCAGCGTCGCTATAGGCGGCAAGCAGACGGGCATCTATCCCATCGACAGCCCCGGCGGCTGGAACCTTATAGGCAAAACGCCCCTGCGCATGTTCGACCCGTTGAGAAACCCCGCAATTTTCCTTGAGGCGGGGATGTGGGTGCGTTTCGTCCCGATAAACATGGATGAGTTCGAGCGTATCGCGGAACTTGCCGTGCAGCCGGACTGGAAGCCGGATATACGCGAGGAAATCGTCCGTAAGGAGGTGGCGTGATGTTAGTCCTGGAAGTTGTACGCCCGGGAATGTTCACGACTGTGCAGGACCTTGGGCGGTTCGGGCGCCAGATGCAGGGCGTCCCCGTCGCGGGGGCGATGGACAGCGCCGCGCTGCGCCTTGGCAATATCCTGCTTGGAAACAATGAGAACGCCGCGGGGCTTGAAATCACGATGATCGGCCCCACGCTGAAAGCCGCTTCGGGCGAAGCATGCTTCACCGTAACCGGGGCGGAGGTCGGCGTGCTGAAAAACGGGTCGCCCGTTTCATGCTGGACGGCGCATAAAATAGCGGCGGGCGACGAGTTGTCCTTCACTGCTCCGCAAACCGGAGGCGCCCGCGCTTACCTTTGCGTCAGCGGCGGGTTCGACGTTCCATTATCCATGGGCAGCCGCTCCACTTACACGCGCGGCGGCTTCGGCGGACACGAAGGGCGCGCGCTCAAAGCCGGAGACGAGCTGAAAACCCTTGAACCCAACGTTCTGTGGGCGGAGAGCGAGGGGCTCGTATGCCCGTCAAGTCTGCGCCCCGACCGCGGCTCCGACGCGCCGCTGCGCGTGGTGCCGGGGCCGCAGGATGACGCCTTTACCGACGAAGGGATCAAAACTTTCTATTCCTCCGAATACGCAATTTCCAATTCCGCCGACCGGATGGGGTACCGAATGGACGGGCCGGTCATTACCCATAAGGATGTTCCCGACATAATTTCAGACGGGATTTGCCTGGGCAGCATCCAGGTGCCCGGCCACGGCCAGCCGATCGTGATGCTCGCAGACCGGCAGACCACGGGCGGATATACCAAAATCGGCGTCGTCTGCACGGTTGATTTGGGAAAATTGGCGCAGCGTTTGCCGGGACAGAAGGTGCGTTTTGAGAAAACGACGCGCGATGAGGCCATTAGCCTGCTGAGACAGGAAGCCGAGCTTTTTGAAGGGATGAAACAGCTCAGGGCAAAATGGCGTTCGCGCCCTGCCGGTAAAACTCTGTCAGGCGGTTTTGCCGCAACGGGCGGGACATTCCGCGTCACCGTTGACGGCAGTACGCATACGGTTGAATTGGAAGTATTATAGAGTTATAAGGAGGTGTGATTTATGGCTGCAATGATAGATTTGAACAGTGATTTGGGGGAAAGTTTCGGCGCTTGGACGATGGGGATGGACGAGGAGGTCCTGAACCATATAAGCTCGTCCAATATCGCCTGCGGCTGGCACGGAGGCGACGCCGAGGTGATGCTCCGCACGGTGCGCGCGGCAAAGGCGCGGAACGTCGCGGTCGGGGCGCACCCCGGATACCCTGACCTTCTTGGCTTCGGGCGGCGCAACATGACCTGCACCCCGGACGAATTATACGCTTACACGATCTACCAGACAGGGGCGCTGATGGGCGCGTGCGCCGCAGAAGGCGTGGAGATGCAGCACGTCAAGCCGCACGGGGCGATGTACAATCAGGCGGCGAAGGACCCCAAACTTGCGGGGGCAATCGCGCGGGCTCTGAAGAACCTGGGCGGCGGACTGATCCTCATGGGGCTGGCGGGCTCCGTGTTCGAGGCGGCGGCGGCGGAACATGGCGTTCCGTTCGCATCCGAGGCCTTTGCGGACCGCGGCTACATGGCGGACGGGAGCTTAGTGCCGCGCAGTCAGCCCGGGGCGTTCATACACGACCCCAACGAGGCGGCTGCCCGTATGCTTAAGCTCGTGAAGGAGGGGACGGTCGAGACGCCCGACGGGCAGACTCTGAAGCTCAAAGCCCATACGATCTGTATGCACGGCGACAACCCCGCCGCGGTGAAGATGGCGGAGATCGTGAAAAACACCCTTGAGAGCAACGGCGTCGCGGTCCGAAATCTGAGAGAAATTTTAAAATAAAGGGGGTTTGTTAAAAAATGGCAACAATGAGCGATTACGCAAACCACAGCCCCGCTGACGTGCGGCGGATGATACGCGAGGGGAAATGGGACCGCCCGACGTCGGGCATGTGCGCCGGTTACGCGCAGGGAAATTTAGTGGTACTGCCAAAGGATCTGGCGTATGATTTTCTCGTGTTCGCGCAGCGCAACCCAAAACCCTGCCCGATATTGGACGTCACGGAACCGGGGGATACCGAGCCTAAGCTCGTGGCGCCGGGGGCAAACATCGCGACCGACATTCCGCGCTACCGCGTTTGGAAAAACGGAGTATGCGTAGACGAACCGACCGACGTGACGAAATATTGGAAAGATGACCTTGTGGGCTTTCTGCTCGGATGCTCCTTCTCGTTCGAGGGGGCGCTGCTGGAGGCGAACGTTCCAGTGCGTCATATAGAACTGGACTGCAACGTCCCGATGTATGTCACCAACAGGCCATGCGTTCCGGCGGGGCGGCTCAGCGGACAGTTGGTCGTCTCGATGCGCCCGATCCCCGCCGCGTTGGTTCCCAAAGCTGTGCTCTGCACGGGGCGTTTCCCGGCGGTGCATGGCGCGCCCGTACATATCGGGGAGCCTGACGCTCTCGGGGTCAAGGACATCAACAAGCCTGAATTCGGCGATCCCGTGCCGATCCACGAGGGCGAAATCCCCGTGTTCTGGGCGTGCGGCGTCACGCCTCAGGCGGCCATCATGGCGACGAAGCCGGAATTCGCGATAACTCACGCACCGGGGCACATGTTCATCGCGGACACGCGGGACATAGATTACGCGGTCTTTTAAAGGAATAATCCAGAATTTTTTTCTAAAAACATGGCCCGCGGTTTTCTTCGCGGGCCTTTTATAAAGAGGTAAGATCATGATAAACCCCGCTCTGACGGAAAGAATTTTCTCAGCGGCAAGCATTGAACGCTGGAACGACCATCCGCACCCCGACGCTTTCACTGAGCTCGGAAAACAGGCTCATAAAATGGTCATAGCGTGGCTGATCGCCATGAGCGCCCCCGACGGCATGAGCGCGGCAGGAAAAGTTGACTTTGACGCGCTTATTGAGTGCGGGATGTTTGAATTTCTGCACCGCGTCGTCGTTACGGACATTCGCCCGCCGGTGTTCCACATGCTCATGAGGAACCGGGATGACCGGCTCAAGCTCAATAACTGGGTCGGGCGGCAGCTTCGGGAAGAAATAGAGCCGATCCCCGGCGGCTTTGCGGAAAGGTTCCGTATGTACTTTGACGATGAAAATTCACGCCCTTTGGAGCGCAGGATACTCAAGGCAGCGCATTACATCGCGACATACTGGGAATTCGGGTTCGTTCAGAACTGGAGCGGCGAAATGTACGGGATAGAAAAGACGAGGAGTGAAATAAACGCTCAGGTCCGGGAACAAAGCGATATTCCGGCGGTGCGGAAAATACTGGAAGCTCCGCGCGCGGAGGAAGGAGCTTTCGTCTCCCTTGTCGGGCAGTTGAACTTTCAAAAACGCTGGGCGCAAACTCCGCGAATACCCGAAACTTCCGTTCTGGGACATCTTTTTTTCGTAGCCGCAATGTCGTGGCTGTTGTCTTTAGAGATAGGAACATGCTCAAAACGCAGGCAGAATAACTTTTTCGGCGGACTCTTCCATGACCTGCCGGAGGTGTTGACGCGGGACATAATCGCGCCCGTAAAAAAATCGGTCGAGGGGCTGAACGCCCTTATAAAAGGCTATGAAATAGAAGCCATGCGGGAACGCATATTAAGCCTGCTGCCTGAAGAGGTGGCAAAACAGCTTTCATACTACACTCAGGATGAATTTGAAAATAAAACCCGCAGCGGCGGCTCCATAACGATACATGAAAAAGAGCTTGACAAAGGGCTGGATACGGACGGCAACGACCCGATCGATGGCAAAATAATAGAGCTGTGCGACAAATTCGCGGCGTATATCGAATGCGCGGAGTCAATAAATAACGGCATATCGCCTAAATCTCTGCGGGAAAGCAAGGCAGCAATCTACGACAGATATAAAGACCGCGTCATTTACGGGTATGAAGCGAAAAACCTTTTCGACCCGTTTTGTTAGAGTTGAGAGAGGAGAGTTAGAGCCGTTGGCTCTTTTCTGTACAAACTTTTCGATATTATAGCAGTTTCGCTCTATGTGTACCATCGTAATTATTGTGCGTATCAAGATTTATAGATATATTATATAGTATACAATTCATGAAACTGCTATATATATTTTGTAGTTCAATAATAAAGCCAGGTGGTTAATAAAAGCCCACGCTTCAAAACTTTGCGGGTACTGCATATAGCTTTTGTCCTGTTCCAAAAGGTTTTTTAAAAAGTCAAATGACTGCTCGATTTCGCCGCGTTCTTTGTACAGGTTATATATTTCATCCGCTGGTTTGGATAGGTTTGTCTTTATTATAATAGTTCCGAAATCATATTGTTTTTCTAAAAACTTTTCCTTTGTGTACCCTTCAATTTTTTTATCAACTCTATTTAAATAATCGCTTTCTTCGGAGGCTTTCAATGCTTCATCTAAAAACGCAATAACTTCTCTGTTGCCATTTTTTTTAATGTAATACCATACAGGGCGCTTTTGCCATATAAAATAACCTCCAAATTTGCTTTTATCTCCTTGTCGGATGACCTCTTTGTCAAACAAAGCACTGTTCCGTTTAAGAGGGATTATATAGTTCAAACCTGCCTCCTCAAGCATATCGAAGTTGTCCTGTGACGAGAAGCCTTTATCTGCGACAATGATTACATCTTTTAATAGCGATTCCTTCACGGTAAGTTTCAGCGCGGTTACATCCCTTATGTTTCCGGGGATTACGCGGTAATAAACCGGTGTTTTGCTTTCAAGCGCAAATGCGTACAGCAAGTTCACTTGTGTATTGAACTGTTTTGGTTTTTTGTAACCGACACGGTTTATATCCATTTTTTCTGACTTTGAAATAATATTTGTCGCATCGAAAACGATATGTTTGTTGCCGTCTATAAAATGGTTCAGAAACAACGTTATTTTTTCCCTGTCGGACCCAACTTCCCGTAAAAATGACGTCAAGCCAGTATGTGACAGGTTTAAATTACCGAACATTTCAGATAAGTATGATTGTTCGTAGAGAAATTCAACACGCTTGAAAGGGCAATGGTGGATCACCCTGATAACAGCGATTGAAAACAACTTTTCTGCATACGCGGGGAAAACCTCTTTCAGTTTTTCTAAAACATTGTGCCCGATTTCTTTAAGAAACGAGCTCACGCCATATTCTTTAACTGTTATTGAAGTTAACGGTTTTGTTAGTCTGTTTTTAGGAGGCACGAGCCCGTCCTCAGTTATACGTCCGAGATATTTCCCTGTAATCTTTTGAGCGCGGCCTTTTTCTTTGTTCCAAACGGAAGAGACCGCGTAGAGATAGTATTTCCCGTTGATACATGAAACATTTGCACCTTTGATTTTGTGGCGTTCGACCCAATCAGGATACCCCATTGCAAGCCCTCCTATCATATTACATATTAAGTAATATGATTATGATATCAAAATACCTGAAAGTCAACTCTTTCAGCTAAATAATATTACTTATTTTTGAAAGTTAGGGGTTAATCCCTCTGGATAAACTGATGCAATAGAAAACAGCATGACCCTGAAAATCATGCCGTTCCTGAAAAATTATGCTGACTGTCTTACGAACACCGCCCATTACAGGAGTTTTTTGTTTTTTTTGCAGATTACCTGACGCACAACATACTCAATTGCTTTATTTCTGCCAGTTGAGAGCAAATGCCGCCATAGCCGCGACGCCGCTCCAAAAAGTTGACTCGTTCATCTGAAACTTCGGATTGTGATGCGGTATATCGCGCTCGTCTCCAAAACTTCCGTTATGGAAGAAGAAGGCTCCTTTAGCCTTCTTAAGAAATTCGGAGAAATCCTCCCCCCCCATCGTCGGTTCGGGAATTTCACGCACCATATCATCTCCTATCACGCCCCTCGCTATGCTAACCATTTTCTCCACGACTTCCGCGTTATTAATCACAGCTCCGCAGCCCTGGACCATCGTTACCTCCGCCTGCCCCCGCATACTCCGCGCAACATCCTCTATGGTCGCGGCTATACGCGCCCGCAGATACTTTCTCAATTCCGGGTCGAGCGCGCGAAGCGTTCCCTCTATGCTTACCGTGTCGGGAATGATATTGAAAGCGGAGCCTCCGTTTATCATCCCGACGGTGATAACAGCGGGAGAAAGAGGGCTGATCTCGCGGCTTACCAGGCTCTGCAGCTGGCAGACCGCCTGACATGCCATTAAAACAGTGTCTATCGCCAAATGAGGCATAGCTCCGTGTCCGCCTTTGCCCTTAAAAATCGCGCTGAACTTATCGGTCGAAGCCATAAGCCCGCCTGTCCTGAATCCAATCGTGCCCGGTTTTCCCGCGTTGAAAAGCGTTCCCGAATGGATGCCGATTATAGTATCCACTCCGTCCATAACTCCGTCAAGCACCTGGGAGGAAGCGCCGTTCAAGGTTTCCTCCGCAGGCTGGAAAATAAAGCGCACTTTGCCGGTAAGTTCTTTGCGCCTTTCCGCGATCAGTTCAGCGGTTCCCAAAAGCATCGCTGCATGGGAGTCATGCCCGCAGGCATGCATATTATCGTTTTCAGAGGCAAAAGGCAATTCAGTTTCCTCCCTGATTGGGAGGCCATCCATATCAGCCCTTAAAGCAAGGGTTTTACCGGCGCTCTCTCCGTTCACCTCGGCGACAATGCCGCAGCTTTTTCCACTGCCTAAAATCCCTACATTGCGTTTAATGCTGTCAACGCCAATAGCTTCAAGTTGCCGGACGATGTAATCTGTCGTTTTCAGAAGGTCGTGGGAAAGTTCGGGAATCTTATGCAGCTCCCTTCTCCACTCGATAACCTTTCTCTCAATTTTTTTGGCCGCTTCCAATATATCTTTCATTAAAGACCCGCCCCTTTTTAAAAAAATAATAAAAACACGGGCGGCAAAATGCCGCCCCTACAGTTTTTAATTATACATTGTTTTTTTGTTATCTGCCGACAAGTCCAAATCCGTTTATTATTCTGTCCAGCATTTCGTCTATCGCGTTGACGTAACGCCCCATCGCGTTGAACGACTGGGTGAACTGCATTATGTCGAGCATTTCTTCATCAACGTTCACGCCCATAACGGACTGCCTGTTCATGTCAATTGACGTTACGAGGTAATTTTGATTTCTGTCCATAAGACGCGCCTCAGCGCTCTGAGTTCCGAGTTTGGCGATAAATGCCTCATAAAAAGCGTTGAAGTCCGCGCTGTTATTGTTCAGCACCTTGGTGTGTTTAAGCTGCGCCATCAATAGAGCGTTGGACCCGTCTCCTATCCCGTTCGACTTTCCGAAGCCGTTGCCCATGGCGGCGCCTATCAGGTTTATATTTTTTGCCACAGCGTCATTGACAGCAAACCTTCCGGACGCGCCGTATTTTCCTCCAATCGGATTATAGAACGCGGTCCCGGTAAGGCCTTCCGCGTCGCCGATACCGTAACCGGCATAATGGATGGCGTTCAATTCATTCACAAACGTATATACCATCTCGTCAAATATATCCATAAAGCTTGGAATAATTTTGTCCCTTGCGTCTTGAAGCGCACGCAGTTCGCCGCCGGTGACGTGGTTCAATACGAGTATTCCCGTTGTCCCCACGCTCTTAAGCTTAAAGCGGAGCCCAAGCGACACTTCTTCCATAGTTTTCGCGCTGTAGTCATTGCCGGTGGGAATTTTACGCGCTTCTTTGAGCATATTTGTGTCCGAAAGGTACTGCCTTCCGTTAAAGGTGAACGACGCGTCCTTGGATTGCTCTATCACGTTCACAACTTCACGGTAGATAGGGTTGTCGGGGTCGGTATCATCATACAATTGCGTGCTGACAAGCCCGAGACGCCTTAGCATCTGCATGTTTCCGTCCTTGTCGCCCATGATATTTATCCTGTTTGCTTCGCCTATGACGTTGCTTTCCAGCACAAGATAAACCGTCTCATCCTCGTCCACCGCGATCGACGCGTGCAACCACTGCTCCGCTCCCGTCAGCTCGCTCAATATGCTGTATTTTTCGTTTATCTTGTTGGCTATCGTCTGGAGCGAATCTTTGGGCTCTATATCTATCGTGATCACCGGCGCCGAGCCCTCGCGGGAGTCGTTCGACAACCCTATTTGTTCGGCCAGGTCGCCTTTGACGTCAACTATTGATATAAGCCAGTTTTCTTTGGATTGAATACCGAGCTGCGTTATATCGCTGCCAGTCTTGCCAAATGTATCTATCTCAAAAGTTTCCAAACCGCTGTCGGCTGATGTACGTAGCAGAGAGCTCTGCAGAAAACCCGACAGATCAGCAAGCATAAGCGCTTCTCCCACATTCAGCGCAACAGGAGGAGTTCCGACGTCATCGGATATTTCCCAGTAATAATCGCCTGTTGGAACTGGCGGGGTTACGGAGTCGTCCATCTCCGGCACCCAACGAACAGTAACATTTCTCTCAAAGCCTCCAGCGGAAATACGGAAAGTATATTCATCCCCTATTTTCCCTTCGCCAAGCACCTGCCCGTTCGGAACTCCTGACCTGCCTAGCGCCGTGCTGACTAAGTTGGCAGTGCTCGCTTTTACCCCTGAATTTCCGACCTGAAGCCTGAAAGAGCCCGTAAGGTTAAGCGCGTCACCTGCCGTGCGCGGGCGAAGCCTCATAGTAACATCGTTTCCGGCTGTGTCTTTTACTATATTTCCAAACGCGTCAAGGCAGAAAGCGTCCCCGCCGCCCATTTTCCATGACGTTTCAGTGGCTAAGCGATGCACGGTAAGCTGGTGCGCGCCGTCGGGGCCTCCGGGAATGACGTCCGCCACAGAGCAGTTATCAACTATATCAAACTCGTTGTCCTCAACCTGCACATTATAATAAGTCTTGCCGTCCCACTGAAACTCGTGAGCGACAAGGCTGCGCACCCGGTCGCCCTGGACCAGAGTTTTTCCGTTGAGGTCTATGATGTACTCGTCGTTAAGGGCACACGGCGGTTTGACCGTTATATTTATCAACTGCGACAATTTATCAACAAGCAAATCGCGCTGGTCGTAAAGGTCATTTGGGTTCATTCCCGCCGCTTCGAGCTGGGCTATCGTCTTGTTGAGCGCGGCTATCTGCGTTAATTTATTGTTTGCATCCCCAACCTTGTCCTTCACTTCAGTGTTGATCTGGTTGGAGAGGTTGTCCATATTTCTTACAAACTCGTCGAGGAACGTGCCGAAAGTTTTAGCCTGCTGAATAACGGCCTCGCGAATTGGAGCGCTCTCGGGGTTCTTGCTCAGTTCCTGAAGGCTTGCCCAAAATTCGTCAAGCGCTGCCTGAATGCCCACTCTGTTAGGTTCCGCGACGAACATCTCTATATTCGTGTAGACCCTTTTTATCTGTGACCAATAACCAAGAGGACTCATCTCCTGGCGGTACTGAAAATCAAGGAATTCGTCCCTTATACGGGTTATCGAAACAGCGTCAACACCCGTGCCTATTTGGCCGGCCATCACGGGAGACGTCAGTCCGGGGTCGGTATACGGAAGAGTTGTGGCAAGGTTCACCCTCTGGCGGGAAAATCCTTCCGTCTTTACATTTGATATATTATGCCCCGCAGTTTGTATCCCGAGACGAAAAGCGTTAGTGGCGCGGCGCGCCATCTCTAAACCATAGAAGCTGTTGATCATGTAACTCAGCCCTCTCTATTTAGCCTTTTATATCCATTGAGACTCCCCCTGAAAAGCTGCCGCCTTCAAGCCGGCGGATTTCAGAGAGCATCATGTCGTTATATTTTTGCCCTTCTTCCAACAGGCGCCGCAGAATTATCGCTTCCGCGCCAACCGCTTTCACGGCGGTTTCTAATTTTTCACCCAGTAAACGAAGCTGTTTTCCCTCTTCTTCTCCCAAAGCTTCGCATATGTCCTTAAGTTTTTTCTCGCAACCTAATTCGGCAGCGACCGAAGCCGCTGCCTTATCTCTCAAAGCCTCGTACTTATGTACTTGTAAAGAGGAGGAATGTAAAAGTTTCATTAAATCCTGTATCGTTTCTAAATCTTTATTAACTACGGCGTCACGCTGCTGCGTTATATAAGAGAGCAACTCTCCTATACTTTCAGTTTCCTTCTCAATAGCGTCCAAAAGTTCCTGAAAGCGCAAAGGATTTACTCCTCTTCGTTCAAAAGGCCAACCATCAGGAGGCTGTGGGCGACCTTAATCAGGTCGGGGTTATAAGTTCCTTCCGCTATCTGTTTTTTGAAATCGTTTATTTTATCCTGCCGGACTTCCGGAATATGCTCAAGTTCCCCCATAACGCGCCCAAGTTCCTTTGCGAATGGGCTGAAACTTGCCTCGTCGGTTGCCCCTGCCGGCTGCATAAATCCATACGCCCTATGAGCGGACTTACGCTTCATAACAGGGCTTATGCCATTTTGCGCGGATATCTTATCGACCATAACAAACACTCCTTTCCATTCCACCTCATTAACTTTATCGGATTATAAATCGCTAATCTTTAGGATCTCGTCCATACTACAGCGCCCGCGCATTCCGCGCCCGTTTCCGCGCAGGCGGACAGCGCCCGCTTTAAAGTTGTTCCGGTGGTTAAAACATCGTCAACAACTATGACTTTACTGCCGGATATTTTTGAGTCCGCTTTAAAAACATTTTCCGCGAGTTTAAGTCTTTCCTTCCTGCCTTTTTCGGTCTGTGTTTCAACGTCAAACGACCAGCGCAAAGAATCCGAAACTTTAAAACCTGTCACGCGGAAAATTCCCCCCGCTATGACTTCGGACTGGTTAAAACGCCTTTTGCCGCCCCTGTGCAGAGGTATCGGGACCAAAAGAGTACTCTCCGCGGCATACGAGGTTATAAGCTTTTCATGGTCATTTAATACCGCTCTCCCGATAGATTCCCCCATAGCGCGCCCAAGAGATCTCTGATTTGAATATTTGAGCGACAATATGAGCTCGCGCGCCATGCCGTGATGGCGCGCGTAATAATAGATCCATGCGCCGCCCTCATGCAAGGCGCATGGATAATCCAATCCGCACTCAAAACATTTTAATTGTCTGTTAAAACACAGGGAATCAAGACATCCCCCGCATGCCGCCTCTCCAAGATTCCCGCATACCGGGCAGGATACGGGGAATAATATATGAAGGAAATATTTTATAAAGCTCAACATCCTGAATCAGTAAATCTGCCGTGCAGTTTCCGGGCAGCGGACGCCGCTTCACTCCTTAAAGTTTCGATATCGATTCCGGGGTATTTGCCGTCATGCCAAACGATCTTTCCGTCCACGACGGTGAGCCACGAGCGCCCGGTTTTCGCCCCGTACAAAATATGCCCAAGCACGTTTGAGCAATCAATATGACCCAATGGAATATAGTCGATCACGGCTATATCCGCCGCCGCGCCCTTCCTGAGCGTTCCGGCCCCGGGGAAAAACCTTGCCGCCATCCTTCGCGCATAGTTGAAAAAGATATTCCCCATCCTGTCGAATGGTTCTCTTCCGCCATCGCCCAATATGCAGTAAGATCTCAGTGATGAGATCATATCGCTGCTCATTCCGTCCGTGCCTATTAGGTGCCGCGGGATGTCTGAACGGTTGAATTTTCCGACGCGGTTATTGGCGTTGGATTCGGGATTGGTAACTACAAAGGGACATATTTCATTGATTATCGCGGTATCCCTCTCGGAAACATGCACGCAGTGCGCGAGTATCGAATCGGGAGTGACAAGCCCGAAGGCGGCGAGCCGGTCAACCGCCCCGGAGTAGCCCTGGTTCACGCAAAACGCCATATCCTCATAGGATTCTCCGCAATGCACATGGATGGGCATACCGGGCGTCTCAAAGAAGCGGGACTCCTTTATAAGCCCAAGAGTTCTCTCGCTAAGCGTCATGTTGGCGTGCAGCCCGAACATGCCCTTTACCCTCGGGTTTTCCTTGTTCGCCTTGTGAAATGAAATATTTTCCTCTATATGCGAAACTGCGTCACCCTGTCTGTCCGAAGTCTCAAAGCACAAAACCCCCCGCAGCCCAACTTTTTCAAGAGCTTTTTTTATTAGGTCAAGGCTTCCGCGCACATGACACATGGACGCATGATGGTCAAAAACCGTAGTGACTCCGAAAGAAGCAAGGTCAAGCGCTCCCATGAGGGAGGAATAGTAAATCGTTTCCTCGTCCAGCGCCCTGTCCAGCGGCCACCAAAGGTTCTCCAAAATTCCGGCGAACGTCCCCGATGCTTTATACGGGCTCAACCCTGCCGCAAAAAATGAATAGAGGTGATGATGAGCGTTGACAAACCCCGAAAACAGTATCCTGCCTCCCGCGTCAATGTACCGCGCGTCGGGGTATTCGGTTTTCAGATCGTTCGTCCTTCCTATGTCCTCTATTTTCCCGTCCCTGATAAATACCGAGCCATTTTCGTAAAACACCCCGGAAATACCGTCGTGTCCGTATATAACAGCGTTGCCTATGATGAAATCGTTATTCATTTTTGCGTCAATAATATCCATTTTAATGCTCCTTTCATTTTATTCATATTAAACCGCAGTAATTATTATTTTATTGTTTTATAATACTCTAAAATCATAACGAAAGGGGTTTTAGAAATGATATTCGATCTTCCTCCGATTCTTGGTTTGTCACCGTTGTTGCTGTACATCGTTTTCGCTTTCAAGAAAGACATGCATCCCGTCGCAAATGTCCTGATCTGTACCCTCCTCGGCGCTATCCTTGTGAAACAGCCGCTGCCCGAACTGGGGGCAGTCTTCGCAAGGTCTTTGGGTTCTTTCCTGGCTCTCGTCGGTTTCATCATCATGCTGGGCGCGGCGTTGGGCGTGGTGTTGAGAAAAACGGGAGCCGCCGAACACATCGTCAATATTCTCATGAAAAAAATCGGCGTCAACACCCCCTCCAAGGCTATCCTTGCCACGATGGTCTGTACCGTCACACTGGTAACGCTGCTCGGCACCCTTGCAGGCGCCAACGCCATTATTGCGCCGATTGTCATTCCTTTAGTCGCGGCTATAGGAATCACCCCGAGCACGCTTGCCGCAATTTTTCAGGGCGCCGGCCAAACAGGGCTTTTCATAGGCCCCTTCACCCCTCCCATGGTCACGATCATGGAAATCACAGGATTGACCTACCCCCAGGTCCTCTTCGGCGCGGGATTGCCTGTGGCGATAGCGATGTGGGTCGTCACATTTTTCATGGCAAAACGTATCCAGAAATCCACGCAGGGAATCTACGCTTACCCCGCCGACACCGCCCTCCCCCCGGAGAGTTATGAACCCTCAAAGGAGACTGTCAGGGCTACCTGCACGTTTTTGGGTGTGCTGGCGGTACTGCTCGCCTACGGCATTTATAAAAAAGGCGGGGCCTCCTATGCGGTCGTCGTAATGCTGACGACGTCAATTCTGACGGGCCTTGCCGGCGGCCTGAGCCTGAGCGCCATATTCGACAGCATGATGGAAGGCTGCGGACGGCTGGTATGGCTCTTTATCATCTTCGTCTTCTTTGACCCGTTCCTCGGTTTTGTTTCAGCGAGCGGCGCCTTCAACGCGCTTGTGGAGATACTTACCCCGTATATTGAGACCACTGGAAGAATAGGATTTGTACTGTTCACAAGCCTGGTCGGCATCTTTGGAATCAGCGGAGCCGCCGTTGCCCAGGCCGTCATGATAGACAAACTTTTCCGCGGATTTTTGGAGACCTTCGGCGTTTCGATGTACCTGTGGGCTCTGATCGTTCTGGTTGGCTCACAGATAACCTCCTTCGCCTATCCCGGAGCGGATATGCTTGGGCAGATGGGGCTCGCGCAGTCGAAAGACGTAAAATCCATGCTGAAAGTCGGATACGCCATAGTCGTCGTGACGGTTCTCGTCTCCCTCGCCGCGGCATATCTCTTCTAAATCGAGGTGGTAAAAAATGAAGCGGATACCTTCAAAGGAAATTCTTTCCATCCTGAGCGGTCTTGAAGGAGACGTCGGGCTTTATATCGAGGACACGCAGACCAAAGAAACGTTCACGATCAACCCTGGCCGGGTTTTCCCTTCGGCCAGCGTCATCAAGCTCCCGCTGCTTGCTCTGCTGCTTGAGGACGCGCAGCAGGGGCGCGTGGATCTGGAGTCTCCCATCGGCATCGCGCCGGAAAACCGCGTCGGCGGGACGGGTATTCTGAGTGAAATGCCGGAAAACATCACGCTTCCCCTTTCTTGTTACGCGAAGCTGATGATCATCCTGAGCGACAACGCCGCCACCAATACCGTCATTGACGCCGTGGAGATGGGCCGCCTCAACGCTTTTTGCCGGGAGCGCGGTATGCCCGATACCCGCCTGCAGCGTAAAATGATGGATTTCGACGCGCTGGCGCGGGGGTTTAACAACTATACCTCCGCCGCGGACATCGGGAAAATGCTGGGACTCCTCGCGGAAGGGAAATGGGAAACTCCCCAGCTTTCTTCCGCGATCGTTGACTGTTTAGCCAGCCAGCAGCTGCGGTCGAAATTACCCGCGCTGATCCCCGCCCAGCCAATTTATACGATAACGGAGGACCGTTCCGTCCCTCCGGCGGGCAAAGTCTACGTTGCCAATAAAACCGGGGAACTCCCCGGAATCCAGCACGATGTGGGCATCTTCACGCTCCCCGACCGGCGGCGGTACGTCATTGCCATGCTGACTTCCGGTTTAAGCGAGGACAGGGCGGGGATCGAGGCGATCGGAAAAGTTTCCCTGGCTGTTTACCGGGCAATGGAACCGGGGGAATAAAGGACACAGTTTTAAAAATTGAAATTTGCAGGTTTACAAATATTTTACATTCTCCATACGCTTTTATGATTTTTTATATTGCCTTCAGGAGGCAAAATATTGATCGCGCAATAAAAAAATCGCGTATAAAAAAAATCGTAAGGAGAATGGATGTTATGAAAAAATTGTTTGTATTTGCTTCATTGGTATTCGCTTTTGCGTTTGTTTTGACCGCTGGCGAGAGCAGCGGTTCAGCATTTGACACGTCGAGGAACATCTCGGTCGTCGCCCGTGAGGACGGCAGCGGCACGAAGAGCGCGTTTATGGAGATCATCGGGCTTAGGGGCAAGGCTGACCCCGCGAGCGTCATTATTCAGGCGGGAACGGCCGGCGTTCTTGCGGAAGTTAGAGGAAATCCGGCGGCAATCGCTTATGAAAGCCTCGGTTACGTCACAAACGACGTAAAAATGCTTAAGATCGACGGCGTTGAAGCGACGGTTGCCAATATCAAAAACGGAACATATAAAATTTCCCGCCCGTTATCGGTGGCATATAGGGAATCCACGCTTGAAAACGATGTGAACAAAGCTTTTTATACGTTCCTGCAATCAAGCGGCGCGCAGGAAATCATAAACGACAATGGATATGTTTCAATAGTTGACGGCGCGCCTCTCTATACGATGAACGGCTCGCTGTCGGGGACTATCGACATCAGCGGCTCAACCTCGCTCCAGCCATTGATGATCGAGCTTGCGGCGGCATTTGAAAAAATCCAGCCCAACATAAAAATCAACGTATCCGGCGGCGGCAGCGGAACAGGTTATAAAAACGCCAACGAAGGCGTATCGGAGTTCGGCATGATAAGCGAGGAATTTGCCCCTGATAAAGCTCCGTCGTGCACCTATTACATGGTGAGCAAGGACGGTATCGCGATCATTGTTAATAACAGGAATCCGCTTGACAACATTACGATGGAACAGCTTAAAAATATTTACGATGAGGGCGCCGGTGCAAACGCCGTAACCAGATGGAACGCGCTGGTAAAATAAACTTATCTTGAAACATGAACAGGGAGCGCGGGCGATCCTGCCCGCGCTCATGATATCAACAGGGCGGCGCGTTTTTCACGCCAGACGGAGGGGAAGCAGGCAAAAGTGAAAAGCGGTGCAGGGGAACAGTTTCATATTTTTTCTGTATATCATACTCTAAAATCAGATTTAGCATTTTATCGCACTTGGCTTCCGGAGCGTTTTCCAATTCATCAATCATATACCGTGATGTGAACGCTTCATATTTCCCCGCGCCGATTTCTTTGAATAGCTTTATGGTATCGGCGTGAGCGTCTCTCTCCTCACCAATGTAGAAATTGAACATCGTCGTTTCAAAATAAATTTTTAGAATGAAATTCATGCTGATTATCATATCCAAGTTGTTCACAGCAGCGATGACGATGGCATTCCATTGGATAGCTTTATTGACTCATTTTACATTTCCGTCACTTCAACCTCGTTCCATCGGTCAGATTAAAAACAACAGCCGGGATGTCGTCAGTTTTTTCAAGGACTCCGCTATAAGTATACTGACTCCCTTCTTCCCAGCCTGCCCGATATTGAAGCGCCAATAAAAACGCAATACGGGCAATCTCACATGATTGCTTTGTTCTTTTCCAAAAATGCTGCGGGATTTCAAAAGCGTCCATATCGTCTTTTGCCGCCGGCGAAAAGGTAAGATTACCATTTGATTCATCATACCAAAAACCGAGATGAGTCGGATTACCGAGCGATCTTATTGCGTTGCGTGATAGAAGAATTTTTTTTCGTTTAAGACAAACACGCATGGCGATTTGTGTCGTAGACATCAAAACCATCCTTTCGTTATCACAATCTTTTACCACAAGCTATAGATAGCTATTCTCAAGTAAATCCACATAACATATTTAGCGTTCTTTATCTTTTCCATCCTCTTGCTGTGGTCGCATACCTCCGTATGGCCGGTGCATCAATTCTTCAGGAGTGGGCAGTTTTGCCGATATGAAATTCACATGACGTTCACCGGTCTTATTATCTATAGTTACCAGCGTAGTTGCGGTGTCAATCCTATTTTTGATTTCAAGTTCCTCAAGCGTATGTCCGAACCGATCTTTCCAATCCTTTGGCATATTAATAATCGTATTTCGTTTTTTTGTACCGTCATCCGATCTGACTACCTCGGAGAAAACCTGTAGGCATTCGTCTAAATTGAAGACGATAATTTGCTTGTCGCCCCATTCTTGAAAAATCGCCATAATCCTATATTTCGCGGTCGTATTCCACCCCATCATCTCATAAATCATGGCGCAGAATATCCGTGCCATACATTTACGGGGATTGTTCTTTTCTTTCTTCAGATTTGCGAATTTTAACGAATCTCTGTCATAAGCCTTACAGGGTTCGATTATAATGCGCTGATTCGCCTCGTCTATGTTGATGACAATATGCTGGTTTTTCGGGAACAAGCTGACGCAAGACATATTGAACGTTACGCTATCTATGGCAAAGGTGATTTTTGGTTTGAATGTCGCCGCCAGAAAATCACCGCGCACACGCTGAACGCGGTCTTTTTTCATTTCTTCATAACTGTTAATTCCGCCGCGGCTCTTTTTACCTTTTGCGGCAAATTCTTTATTATCCAACTCCATACCTCATTTCCTCGATTTTTTGCACCGCTTCAGTGCGGGAAGGCAATTTAAATCCAATATTAAAACCAGGCGCAACGGATGGCGACGCATCTAAGTCCCATTTTCCCAAATGATCAGCCAGCGCGCGCCTGCAAAGCGCCATGTATTCAGGAAATTTTTCTCCGAATTCGGAGAGCCATTCGCTGGGTATTGCCTTGACTGGCTTTCCTCCGTTTTCATCGTTTTTAAAACGAAATTCACAGCAGTTCAAGTCAAAGAAAATAACTTGCTCATTGTTCTTTTCAAAGTAATTAGCGGTAATTTTATATTTCCATTCCTTCTGCCAGCTCATAAGCTCATATAGTACACGGCTTAATTCTTTAGCCGGCCTCGCCCCGCTTTTCCACGGCACAGCATTTTTATTTCGCATATTGGTTTTTCTTACGGCTAATAACCGCTCATTCGGGTGCAGCAGCACTTCGACACAGGCAGTTTTTTTCATAAGAGAAATACTACCCGCATTAAACACAATTCCATGCTTTGATATAGTTATAGCCGCTGAGTTTTTGTCACTGAACAATTCGCGTCTTACCCTTTTTATCCCCTTGATATGAGCCATCTCTGTTTCTATATTCTTAGTGGGTACGTTTGCCATTATAAACGCGCCGAGATAATGCCCTGCGTCATAACCGCCGAAAGCAAAATTCATCGGGATAAAACCTGAGAGCAACCCATGCCTAACTACTTTAACTTCATATTCGTGATTAAAATACGGGGAAGTACTGTCTGAACCAAGGAGAAGAAGTGTTCGCGCGTGTTCTTCTCTTGAAACAATTGCCTCGTGGTGATCTGTTTCATAATAAAGCCGCCGCTGTCCGATGTTCTTTTTTGCCTGATGTGTTAGAAAACTGACAGTGTAACTTTTTCGCATAAAAAAGTCCCCGCAAAACTTTTCGTTTCGTAAAATCCCTGATATGGCTCCCGGCGTCCAGGAAAGGTTACCTTTTGCCGTTGGCAGGGAAAGCATCATCAGAATTTCTGCGATTTCTTTTTGCGAGTGGCCGGATAAAAACAGATCATAAATCAATCGGACGATTTTTGCCCCTTCCGGTTCAATTTTCATGCCGTATTTTCCGTCTTTCACATATCCAATCAGGTTATTTGAAGGGCAGGGATAATTGCTTTTATTGTAAATCGCCTGTAATCCAAATTCTACAGACCTTGATTTCAATTCGCTGTCAAGTTCCGCAAACATCGCCAGCATAGTGAGGAATACTTTACTGCCAACTTCCAGCGTATTCAAATTATTGTTTTCAAAAAAAATTCCAACCGGCGGATCAAGTATCAGCAGTTCTTCTACAGTGGTTAAACAATCCTTAACATTTCTTGCGAAACGCGAAACCTCTTTGACAACAATCAAATCAATTTTCCCTGCTTTGCAGGCTTCCACCATCGCCTGAAATCCCTTTCGGTTTTTAATACTTGTCCCACTAATGCCTTCATCCGTGAAAATGCCCGCATATTCCCAATTTGAAACCTTGGGAATATAGTTCTCATAATGCTCCATTTGGTTTTTCAGGCTGTTAATCTGATCGTTTTTGTCCGTAGATACACGCGCATACGCGCAGACACGCAGCTTTTTTAGCCTCCAATCCTTGTTGTCGTAAATAGGGCTAATTTCTGAGATGATTCTGAGTTTTTGTTTCTTTTCCATACCTGTCCCCTTTACACTGAAGTTTTTCAAGAATAATTTGTGTAACACCATATCTTGCGCAGCTTTGTTTTTTGATTTCACTCTGCTGGGTACATTTAGAGCAAAATTGTCGTATTTGTAAAATGTATTCTTAATTTTAACATATATCTGGCAGTTTAGACACATAATTTGATTTGTTTGCATTCTAAAATCGAGATTTTTACATTTTACAAACATTTTACATTCTCCATACATTTTACTGATATTTCACATTGCCTTCGCGGGGGAAAATATTGATCGCGCGGTAAAAAAAGATCGCGTAAAAAAAATGCAAGGAGAACGAATAAACAAAAACGTTATGAGCAGAACTTATCGTTTTATAAAAGCAAGAGACAGCGTTATGCGCTGCGTATTCATGTTTTGCGCGGTGTTTTCGATACTGGCCCTTGGCTGTGTATGTATATTTTTGTTTGCGAACGGATTGCCGTTTATCGGGAAGGTCGGCGTCAGTAACTTTTTCGGGACGAGGTGGCATCTGCACAGCGGAGCTTACGGCATCCTGTCGATGATCGTGGCGTCGCTTTATGTCACGGCGTTATCAACGGCCATCGGCGTGACCGTAGGGTTATTTACGGCAATAAGCCTGTACAGGTTTTGCCCCGCGAAGATCGTTGCTCCGGCAAGGCAGATGATAAACCTTTTGGCGGGGATCCCGTCCGTCGTATATGGTTTGTTCGGCATGATCATAATTGTGCCGTTTTTGCGTGAGAACATCTCGCCTGAAGGCGTCGGCTACGGCATACTTGCCGCAAGCCTTGTGCTGTCCGTGATGATACTGCCGACAATCGTCAGCATCAGCCTTGACGCGCTTAACGCCGCCCCGAGAAACTATTACGAGGGCGCGCTCGCGCTTGGAGCTACAAAGGAACAGACTGTGTTCTCGGTCATGCTTCCCGCCGCCAAAAGCGGGATATTCGCCGCCGTCGTGCTGTCCATAGGGCGCGCGATAGGCGAGACGATGGCTGTCATAATGGTCATCGGCGGCTCTCCGGTGATGCCGAAAAGCCTTTTTCAATCGGTGCGGACTCTTACAGCCAATATCGCCATGGGGGCGACCGAACTCTCCGGCGACGCCGCGACCGCGCTTGTCTCGACCGGCGTGGTCTTGTTTTTCTTTACGCTGATGTTAAATATCAGTTTTTCATTATTGAAAGGAGGAGGCGAAAGGCGTGAGAATAAATAAGAAAAGCGGCGCGGGGGGACAGTCTCATATTTTTCCTTTCGCGTTGGCAACAATTTTGAAGCCGTATTTCTTGGTAGAGGCTTCTTGATGGTATTCCGTAAGCCGCGCGGGTGTCATATCCTTTGTTTTCTCGTAAATCTGGAGCCGGATTTGATTGACTTCCCGCGCAATAGTGTTAGCTGTTTTTATCCGTTTTTTCAGGGACGACTAAGGGAGTGTTAAATAATAAACCTTACAATTTAGTTTATAAATTGCTCCTGAGACAAAGTTTGTGTAATTTAGTAAAGGTTATTTTATAACAGTCCCTAAGTATCTTTAGCAGGAAGCGGTAAGGGATCAAGTTTCAGTCTGTCGGCTAATTTGTTGTATGTTGAGCAAAAGTTTGTGATGAAATCATCAGCCACCGATTTGTTGAGCGAATACCAAAAATCAAAGAGGATTGCCCGGCTACCCAACGCATCTTCAGCGCGACTAAACCAGTCCTTAAATATTTGAGTTGCGTTAGACTGCCCTTTGTAATAGCTTACTTCCATAGGAAGATCAGCGAAACAAGCCTCACGATTGAAAGTTCTATTGTTTGAGAAGTTTCTGTCAAACAAACTGAAATTCTGCGCATCACGGAGTAGCTCGAATAAACCTTCTTCAACTTGAAGCGGTAGATACAACACATTTTCACAAGAATCAAGCACTTTTTTCTGCTCGTTACTTTTGATTTTAGAAGGCACATCATAATCCAGTAATATTAAGCTCTCTTCAATATTAAATGCTTTTATTTCCAATAAACGCACTATTTCTGAACAACCTAGAGTTAAAGCTTGAACAGAAACGTAATTTGCGCAATCATTGTAATATTTGTTAAACAAGTATTCTATTAAACTTAACGCTACTTCATCCTCACAGTACGCTTGTAATTGAGCCGCAGGTTTAAGGTATTCTGAATTCATGCCCGCAACCAACTCCCTAAAATTCCGAAGATTATTGACATTAGAGGCACTTACAACCCGTCCAGCAACACAGACTTCAGGTTTCAAAAAAACTATTGTGCTATCGTATGTGTCCTCAGTCAGATTTATGCGCTTTCCTTTTTGGCGTTTATTCTGTTGTGTGATTAATTCTTCTAAAATGGTAGGGGAATGGGTTGTAAAAATGACTTGTACGTCAAATTCATTAGATGCTTTGAATAGGTATTTTACAAGCTTTCTTTGTGCATAAGGATATACTGCGGCATCCAGTTCGTCGATTAGTAATATCCCACCTTTATAATCTGTGCCATATCGTTTTTTTAATCGTCCAAAAGAAAGCATAGCAAGCATGAGTCGAGTAATGTTACCTTCGCCTGCGGAATTGGTAGAAATGTCCTGTGTACTGTTGCTTATACCAGTAAATTTTTGCTTTGCCGTTTTCTCCTCTATTTCGATTGTGGTGTCATCTGCTATATCCATTATTTGCAAAATTTCTCTATAATGGAGAAGACAATACTCTTTTTCTTCTGGTGTTGGAGAGTCAATAGCTCTCGTTTTTCCGACGATCTCTCCAATTGGATAAAGACGGCTCAAGCTAAGATAGTATACGGGCGCTTGAACAAAACCTTTTCCAGCTTTATGAGCCTTATCTTCAGCGTTCCAAATGCGTAATTTTCCACTTTTCTTATCACGCAGTATCGTTTCGGCTGTGTAATGAGATTTACTCTTGCCATCTTGTGAATGAATATTTTCATATAAATCCAACGTCCATTTATGTTCGCCCGGTTGTTCCGCAGGCGAAAATTTGAATTTTTCGCTAAATTGTGACTTAAAATCATATCCGTCAATTGTTTTGCATCCAAACATTGGGTGATTTGATTGAGTTATGCTAAATGGTTGCCCAATCATACCAAGAACCGTTGTTTTTTGGGTAGCGTTGCGTCCGGCAATCGCCGTAATCCGTTTACCGAGTTTGAAAGATACATTGACGAAAGCTCTGAATTTTTCTATATGTATCTCTTTAACGATCATTTAGCTTCTCTCCCTATTCGTATATTCAAATTAACCTTGGCTAAAGCCATTTCTTCATCGGAAGGGTATAGGCTCGAATCGCTGCATATAATAATTTCCGATGCTTTCCCCTTGTTAGCCGCACTATAATTCAAGTCAAATTGCCTAACATCTTTCACGCTGTAAAGCTCCCTAATTTCGGGAACATCATCATATGTAATAACCCAAGGACATCTTGTTTGTCCAATTATGCGTTCCGCAATACGTACATGGTCATCATGCGACAAAAAGTTCTTGTATAATCTCTGACTCTTGTTGTAATAAGGTGGGTCAAAATACACGAAAGCATTGTCAGTATACTTTGTCATAAATCTATCAATTAAGCAAATAATATCCTGATTATATGTGATAATAGCATTTCCTCTAAGTGAAATATCGTTAATTCGTTCGATAATCGCATTTTTATTAAAGCGGGCGTCTAACTTCCATTCTCCCTTCTGTTCATACCCACCTATTGGCCCCCCTGTTATGATACCTGACCTATTTACTCGGTTTAAGAAAAGCGTTGCAAAAGCAAGTTCAACGCTATATCCTCGTGCGTTTTTATATATCGTCCGTTGTCTATGCCATTCCTCAATCGTAATTGATGTTTTGGCAATTAATTCGATTAATCGGGAAGGTTCATTTTTGACTGATCGCCAAAATGAGTAGATCGCCCTATCGCAATCATTGATAATAATTCTCTCTGCTAAACCTTCCATCAGCAAGGCTAAAGCTACTCCAGCACCGCCTGCGAACGGTTCAATATAAGTTACGCTTTCACGTTTCGCTTTTGAGATCAATAGCTTAATAAGCGGTACAAGTTTACTCTTGCCGCCGGGGTATCTTAGAGGAGAATAAAACTTCATTACGGTTTACCCCCTTTCGTCAGTTGCTGATACCGCTCCATCAGAACTGCGACGATGGCGGGTTCGGGGGGGTCTTTGGGGAAGCTGTAGAGTTTCATTACCGCCGTGTCAAGCGCGCGGTGGGATTTTAGAAGCTCCGGAGGCATGGCGAGGGGGTC
>Ga0099364_10000462_pt1 | contig 68724 bp, 46 predicted proteins | sample TergutTh196P3_FD_73070 | JGI IMG/M metagenome (GOLD analysis project Ga0099364, IMG submission 73070) | Microcerotermes parvus P3 segment gut microbial communities from Pointe-Noire, Republic of the Congo - Th196 P3 | ecosystem: Host-associated > Arthropoda: Insects > Digestive system > Gut ... | reverse complement strand
TAGAGGATGCCGTCCTCGGCATCCTGCAAACCCGCATTGCACCGTTCTGGAGCGGTAGGTTGATGGCGGCGTACCCTACAAACGGTTACGAAACTAAATCGCCGTGGGGGGAGGATTTCACATTATAACAACACCCCCGCGCCATCAACCAGGCGCGGGGGGTGTTGTTGTAGCTTTATTTCACTGTTATATCTAACTCGGCGTTCATGCCCGAAGCAGAAACCCGAACAGACCCGGTTCCTACAGTCTGATTTCCCGGGTAATTCTTACCGTTGATCACCAACTCGGCATTCATGCCCTCTGACTTAAATGTGTAATCTGACAAATAGCCAGGCAATGAGCCGGTGAATTGTGCGTTCATGCCGTTGATATCAACCCCCGAAAGCATGGTCGTATTATCTAGGTAAAGCTCAGCATTGGCACCGTTTAGTTTGATTTTCCCAAGCTCACCCCCGCTAACCCTGCATTCAATATTTGCACCATTTAGGGTTAACCAATCTATCCGGCAATCCTCCAGGGTTACCTCACCGTTGGCGGCAATCCCTTCTAATTTACCTATTTTTATATTTTCTGCAGCAAGAGGACTTGCAGCAGATGTCAAATTAAGCGTTTCCAGCACAGGGTGTTCCCGCGGCAGTGTTAAGACAACCGGGCGGTTTGATGCACTGGGTCTGCCAGCAAAGGGTATAAGCCTCAAGAAATCACCGGGGCGTGGAACATGAAAGCCCTGACGATTCCAGTAGAAACCCATCCCTCTGTTTTCCCTGGAAAAAACTAGAGCACCTGACTCAATGCCTTCAACGGTGTAGGTCCCATTATGAGTCTCTGTCCATTTAAGACCTGGGGAACCCCCCACTTGAATCAGCAAGGGCTCATCAAGTATCCGAAAGTCTGCCGACTGAATTTTATCAATCGGAATTTCACAGTCAACCAACCCGGCAACACCTTCGTTTTTCTCAGCAGAAAATAAAATAAGTGCCGCACCCCCAGTTAACATAATGCCGAATACAAAGCAACAAAGTGAAACTATTAGTGCAATTTTCATATTTTTACCCATGATACATCCCCTCCTTTTTTTTGATTCTACCGTTTATGCTCTGGTATATTTTTCGGAAAAGATATACCATGCCCCGGAAAACAGCTCGTATAAGCCAGATAGATACGATTGTGCCTATAACGCCAAGCCCTATTGAGGTTAACGAGAGTCCAATCATTCCAAGCCCTGGAATTACTGAACCGGTAAATATCCATGTAAAGCCTGTTATCAAGCAGGCAACCCCGCCAATCCCAAACGCCGCTGCAATTGCTACCCCGGAAGCTATTAATGAAACTACTACTGCCACAGCTGAAACAGCCAGTGCGAACAAGGTGAGCAGCAGCGGCAGGCCGATTGGGAGGACACACAGCCCTAAAAGAACTAATAAAACCGGGGCAATAGTTTTTGGCGATGGTTTCTGCTCAGCGCGTACAAACGCCAGCTCTATCCGAAAACGTTCGGCAATTTCATGTGTACTGTCAAGCGAAGAACAAATTTCCTGCTCAGTTTTGCCCTGCTCTTGTCCGTCATCGAAAATTTCTTGATAATACTCAAAAATTTTCTGCACCTCACTTTGAGGGATTCCCTGCAATTCAGCGGCAAGTGCCGCCATAAATTCAGATTTGCTCATCTTGGCAACCTCCTTGTTCCATAATATAATCTACTACCTGCTTTACCTCTTTCCACTCCTGACAGAAAGTGTTTAGCCTATCCCAGCCCATCTGCGTTAGGCTGTAATACTTGCGCAATCTCCCATTGTGTGCCTCTGAACGGGTAATCAGACAGCCCTGCTGCTCCATGCGCCGCAAAACCGGGTATAATGTGGATTCGTTCAACTCCATTATCTGTATGGCATCCTGTGAGATTTTGTAGCCATAAGATTCTCCCCTGGACAAAACCGAAAGAACACAGGCATCGGTCAAGCCGCGTTTCAATTGGGCTTCCATGTTATATGACTCCTCCTTTCAAATTGGTATGCTATGCAACGTCATATGACCTTTTATGAACAATACTATACTTCATATAATATTGTTTGTCAAGAGGTATTTTTAAAAATATCACATCCCCAAATGAACAAAAAAAATTTGTTGACAAAGCCTCAATGCTCTGTTATAATGCCCGCGAGTAGGGGGATTCCCTGTTCCATATTGCGGCAAACCCCTGCGGTGTGCAGGCAATGGCTGCGAAAAGGGTAAATGCGGCAACCGTGGTAAAGACGCTGAAAGGGGCTTGACAAATATGCTGAATTGTGCTACAATCGCCCAGACAAGACAAGACAAGACAAGACAAGACAAGACAAGACAAGACAAGACAAGACAAGACAAGACAAGACAAGAGCCTTGCCCTTTTGCCTTACGCTGGGGCTGAAATAAATAACCGACCTATAAGGCGGCTAACCTTTCAATTTGAGAAGGGTTGGCCGCCTGTTTTTGCGCGGTTGGAAATATTTGCGTTATTCCAGAAGATCGGCGTGTGTGCCGGTTGCGTACAAATACAAGGTCAAAACGCCCTGGCTTGTTTTTTCATACACGAGCAGCCAGTCAGGCGCAATATGGCACTCACGGAACCGGTTCATGTTGCCTGTAAGCTGGTGGTCGCGGTATTTCGGCTCAAGCGGAATGTCATTGGCTAGATTACGGATAACTTCATAGAGAAGCTCCAAATCATATCTGCGCTTTTGGATTTTCTTCAGGTTGCGCTTGTACTTAGAAGAAAAAAGCACCTTGTATTTGTAACCGTTTATCATAAGCCTAACGCCCTCCGCAACTCTTCATCATTGTGAATATATTCTGCCGTGCCGTTTTCAACTGCCTTGCGAGTTTCCTCCACATCAGCCCAAAACTCCGGCGATGGGGCACCCACAATCAAGTCAAAGGGTATGCCGTTATGCAGCTTTACCTGGTGCAGGAACATATTGACGGCCTCACCTACAGAGATGCCCAGAGTGTTGAGAATTGGCGTTACCTGTTCCTTGATTTCAGAGTTCACCCGAATTGTTGTAGACATTATTATCACCTCCGTATACAGTATACGGCATATTGTATGCATTTGTCAAGGGGTAATATTCAGACTGACTGCGGTCAGCACCCTCTTTTGTGAAAGAGGGCAAAAAAGAGAGGGGATGTTCAAAATGAACACCAACAAACACCACCACCGCAAAGCCCTCGCCCTCGCGATAGTTATGCTGCTCACGCTACTGCCCGGAGTACAGCACCTGCCCGCACCCGGTGCCCTGGCTGCCGGAGAATACGGCTACACAGGACCAACCGGGGGAAGGTTCCTGGCACCGATTGCCCCCCCTGCCAGCGGGTCTACGCCAATTTCAACTCGTGCCGAGCTTGAGGCTGTAAATGATTGGCTTACCGGAAGCTTTCACCTGACAAATGATATTGACCTATCAGGCGCGGACTGGGAGCCGATTATGCGAAAAAATTCAAATGGCACTACTACTCCCTTTCAAGGCACCTTTGACGGACAGGGCTATATTATACGCAATATGAAAATTACAGGGGACAACCCTAATGCAGGTCTGTTTGGATGTATGATATCAAATAGCTTCCTTGGCGGTGCAACTGTTAAAAACTTAGGATTAGAAGGAACTGTTATTAATGTTTCTTCGTCATATCCTGTTGTTTTTGCAGGCGGAATTGTAGGAAACAACTATGATGAGAATACTATTGAAAATTGTTACAACACCGGAAGCATTTACGCCTCGGGGGATTACCCTAAACAGAATCTTTCCGTTGGCGGGATTTGCGGCAGTGATTACGATAGCAAACTAACCATTAAAAACTGCTATAATACCGCCAGCATATCCGCCGTTGCTTCCCGGGATAAGCCTACCTACGCAGGGGGAATCTGCGGGAATGGGCCATTGACAGTTGAAAACTGCTACAACACAGGTAACATTTACGCATCATCCCCTAACTATTCTGCTCAGCCAAATCAATATGCCGGCTGCACCTCTTCGGCGGGCGGAATTTTAGGGGTAGCAACGAAAACCATTAAAAATTGCTATAACACCGGAAATGTTTCTGCCGGGTCGCCATCCTATGTCGGACCATCTGCCGGAGGCATTTGCGGTCGCGGTTATAGCGAAGCGGTGCTTACCAGCTGCTACAGCACCGGAAATATATCAGCCTTCATTACATACAATGCCCCATCTGATCTTGGGTATTCGGCTGACGCGGGAGGGATTTGCGGCCTTACAAGCAATTTGCCTGCAAAGGGTGCCTACTGGAGCATCGACAGCACACAGACAGCGGGCGGGGCTGCGCAAAGCCCCAAAAGGGGCATTGGCTCAGGAACAGGAACAACCACATCACTCACCACCGCACAGATGAAGCAGCAAGCTTCATTCACTGGGTTTGACTTTGATAATATCTGGGGCATAGACCCGCTAATAAACAACGGATATCCCTTTTTACAGAAGATTAGCACTGTAATTCAACCCACTCCAACCCCCACGCCAGATGGCAGCACCCCTGCACCCGTTACACCTACCCCAGGCGGCGGCACACCTGTTCCTGTAACCCCCACACCCCATCCGGGACCATACACCGTCACCTTTGTTGCCGAAGGCGGCTCGTTGCCGGTTACTGTCCCCCAGGCGCAGTCAGTTTTATATGGCAATCTGGTAACCAACCCGGGCAACCCATTGAATTACCAGCAACGGTGGGAGGCGTTTCTTGGCTGGTACAGCGACTGGCACCGCACTGTAAAATGGGATTTTACTAAAGACACAGTTAAAGGAAACATGACCCTTTACGCCAAGCTGGTTGACTCTGACGGGGCTGACATTGACTATACCCAGCCTCCTATTGTAGTTCAGGGTTATCAAGTGAAGGGAGCAACTTCCATCAATAGCAGTGCTGACATCGGGGAGGACGAGAACACGGGCATTGTTACCACATGGGAAATTGTCCAAGGGCTCGCCATAGACCTAAGCAGTGAAGCTATTCAGCTTCCCGAGGGCTATACCATCAAGTCATACAGTGTTGATGGAGGCAATAGATGGAAGACCATCAAGAATGACCAGCAAAATATGGGTCACAATAAAAATCCGTTTAACACAAGGACCTCCGACAAGCAAAAGAACAATTTCGCCAAGATTCTTGGCAAGGACCTCAGCCTAAGACTGTCGGATGAGGCTATTGAAAAGGGTACCAAGAAGCCGCCTGCCAATGCCCGCATTTTGGCGTTCCCCAATATCAGCAAGCGCGCCAAATTTCCAAAAACACAAATCAACTACACATATGGTGCTGACTGGACAGGCAAAACATCGGGAAAATGGCTGGTTTTGAAAAAAGACGGCAAGGCGCTGATCCCACCCAGAGAGAGCAAAAAAGAGCTTGAGGTCGGAATTTCCGGTGCCGACAATAAAAAGGTTGTTAACGAAAACGGCTTCGGAAAGTTTTGGGAATGCGGTCACGAGGGCGATTGCTCAGATGATGTCTTCAGTGCCACCCAGTGCAACGGCTACAGTGTTAAAAATAAAGATATAACACGCGAAATCAGCTATTTCATCAGAAAGGCACCCCAGGAGCATATTGCCCCCGATGGCAGTAAAACCTATACCGCTGCCAGCAAAATCAAAAGGATTCTTAATACAAACAATGTAGGCAGTGTTAAGGGCATACCAAAAAAACCAAACTACAAGTCAAAGGCGGGAGCTGTCAAGCTTAAAAAAGGCGATATGATTTTCGCGGGGTCTCTCAATGAGCTGGAGGCCTCCGGGATTGCCGCACCCACCCTGACCCCGGCTGACAAAAACGCAGCCGTTGCCATAGAGCCGGGTCAGCTTCTATTTGCCAGGGATGCCAAGGTGACTGTTACACTGCCGGAGGGCATAAAGGATGTTACCGTCTGGAAAGCCCCTACGCTTAAAAAGCCTCAAAGCGAAATAGGCCCGCTGTCGTAAATGGGTAAAGCAGTTAGTCAGTGAGTACAGTAAAAAACATATAACCGCCTGACTGGCGGTTATATGTTTTTTGTGATTTTTCTGGGGTTAGCGGATCTCCCCATTGCCCTGTATGATATATTTGACAGTCGTTAGGTGTTCTAATCCCATAGGGCCGCGAACATGAAGCTTTTGGGTTGAAATCCCGATTTCGGCACCCATGCCGAATTCCTCGCCATCGCTATACCGTGTTGAGGCATTTACATATACGGCGGCGGCATCAATGCCCTCACAGAATGTCCTGGCGTTTTTGTAGCTTTCGGTTACAATGCACTCGGAGTGTCCGGATGTGTATTTTCCTATATGCTCTATGGCTTCATCCACTCCTGAAACCACACGCACGGCAAGGTCATAGTCTAAATACTCCTTGCCCCAGTCGTCCTCTGTTGCCGGAATAACGGAATCTCCGAGTATGGAAATAGTTTCCGGGCAGCCATGGAGCCGCACATTATACGCTTCCAGCCCTTTTTGAACCAAGGGCAAAAATTTTAGGGCAATATCACTGCCAACCAAAAGGGTTTCGGCGGCATTGCATACTGAGGGGCGGGAACACTTGGCGTTGACCGTAATATCTGTTGCCATTCTCAAATCAGCTTGATTATCAACATACACATGACAGTTGCCTACACCGGTTTCAATAACCGGCACCCGGGAGTTTTCAACCACCGCGTTAATCAGTCCGGCACCGCCCCTGGGAATCAAAACATCCAAAAGCCCGGTCAGTCCCATCATATCCACAGCAGACTGACGGTTGGTATCGGTGACCAGGCAAACCAAATCTTCCGATAAATCACAGTGCTTCAGGGCTTTGCGAATCAGCTCTGACAAGGCAATATTTGAGTGTATGGCTTCCTTGCCGCCGCGTAACAGGCAGGCATTGCCTGATTTCAGGCAAAGGGTTGCCGAATCAACAGTAACATTGGGACGCGATTCATAAATCATGCCCACAACGCCAAGCGGTACACGCTGCCGCGCGATAAGCATACCCTCAGGATGCCTGTACGCGCCATCTTGTCCGCCGACCGGATCGGGCAGGGCAATGACCTTGCGGATGCCTCCAGCCATACCGTCAATCCTGGCATCAGTCAATCTCAGCCGGTCAATCATTGCATCTGTTAAACCATTTTCCTTGGCTAGAAGTATGTCTTTTTGATTTTCTGTTTTTATAAAACCCCTTTTTTCAAGCAGAACCAGAGCTAATGCCTCTAAAAGCTTGTTTTTATCGCCGCTCCGCAGGTTACCAAAGGCAGCGGAGGCTTTTTTGCACCGCTGAGCCAATTCGCGTACTGTGGTCATATGTTTTCCTACTTTCATTTTTAATTTAGCCGGTCTATTTCTTGTTAAATGCCCTCAAAACCGGGAAGCCTTTGTTTTTCCCCTTGGTCAATACCCAGGCCTTCTTAAAATCAAAGCCCTTATAAGAGGACTTTTTCTTCATTTTTCTGGCATTGAGCGGCTTAGCACCTCCTTTTTTAGGCTTATAATTCTCATAATAATATCCAACGCCTTTTTTCGCGCTTTTCTTGCTCCAATAACAATTTTTGATTTTAACCATGCCATTCCAGCCCATAATCCCTCCCGCATAGGAGGTTTTGGCACGCGCACGTACCTTTCCGGCATTATAGCAGCTGCTTAATTCAGCGGCTTTCCCATTCATTGAGCTTCCCCCCGCACTAATGCCCCCCGCTACCGCATATCTTTTAGAGGTTGCGTTCACTGGGCCGGTATTGTAGCAATCACGGAAGGCCTCCGTAATTCCAATTTCACCAATGCCTGCGGCAGAAGCGGATGTCCCTTTAGAGGCATATGCCGATACAGTGCCTGTATTATAACAATTTTTCATATTCCTGGCACCCCCGATTCCCAGTGCGATGCTTGCCGTAAAAACTGAAGGATTGGAAAAAGATGCCGATATTGCCCCTGTGTTAAAGCAATCGCTGATTTCCTTTGCATTGCCAATCCCACAGGCATCCGCACCTCTAATGGCACCTGTATTGTAACATGATCTGATACTGTGTGCCTTCTGTGAGATTCCGAAAGCCTCTGTGGCGAGGATTTTGCCGGCATTGTAGCAACTACTCACCTTAGGACCGCCGCCAAATTGACCAAGGGTAATCCCCGCAGCACGCCCCCTATTATTTGTGCTTGTATGTTTAATTTTCCCCTTAGACAGTGCAGACACGGTGCCGGTATTATAGCAATTGATTATTTTAGCAATTCCTTTGGCGGAACCACTGTATACATTTCCAGCATTATCATGGGTACCCACAACTATACCCGCCGCCTGCGGCCAGCCTTTTTTAACCACGGCAGATATAGACCCTGTATTATAGCAGTTGCTAATTTTGCTGTTGCCCACAGCCTCAACAGCAATCCCCCCGGCAACAACGGCTGAGATTGAGCCGGCATTGTAGCAATTGTCAATTACGCTGCCGCTAACGTTACCACTACTAACTGCCCCGGCATTGTTAGCACTGAGCTTTGTTCCTTCAAAGCCAAGGTTTTTAACCGTTGAATTCGATATATGCTCAAAAAAACCTGCCTCACCTTTCTTTTTTGTAATTTTGAGATTGCGGATGACAAATCCCTGACCATCAAAGATTCCGTCATGCATCTGGGGTGGTTTCCACTCAACGCCTGACAGGTCAATGTCGGCGGTTAGGTGGTATTTGCTATTCTTCACGCCCACCTCTGACCGAAATTTTCTCAATTCAGCCAAATTGGATATGGCCACAGAGTCCTTTGCAGGAGGCTTGACTGGAGCGATAAATTTTCCATTTGAGCCGTATTTGGGCTTTAGGGAAGCCGGTGCGCTTACCGCTGCCTCAGCCCCCGGCATCACAGAAGGGATAACATCCGCCAGCAACATGAGAAGCGCAAGCACCAGAGCTACGGTACGTTTTGACATAATAATTTCTCCTTTTTTTGTAAAATTCTTTATATTTACCTTCTGAATAATGTCCCCGCATCCTCACCGCTTAGTATAGCATATAAAACAGTGGGATCCCCGCCGTGGGCTATGACCATGTCAAAGCCGCCGTCCAGTGCGATCTCGCCGGCATCAAGCTTGGTCTGCATTCCTCCGGTACCACGAGCGGTTCCTGTACCAGATGCACTGCTCCTAAGGTCATCTGTAATCTCACAAACTCTGTTAATTTTTGTCGCGCCTATGTCGCTGTTGGGATCTGAGGTGTAAAATCCATCGGTATCGGTGAGCAGAACTAACAAATCAGCCTTGATCAAACGAGCAGCCTCTGCCGATAAAGTGTCATTATCTCCAAAAACCCCTTTGTCTGAGATTTCTTCAGGGCAAACAGAGTCATTCTCATTAACAATAGGTAATATACCGCACGAAATCAATGTGTTTATGGTATTAAGCAATGCCCCTCGGCGTTCTTTTTGGTCTAAATCACCTCGTGTTAACAAAATCTGTGCCACTGTTTTGTCGTATTTAGAAAAACACTCGCTATACAGGCGCATAAGGCGGCTTTGACCTACGGCGGCAGCGGCTTGTTTTTGAGCAAGGGTAAAAAGGGCCTTATCTCTGCCTGAAAGCGATTTTTCTAAAGCAGATGCCCCCAAGCCGATAGATCCTGAGGTCACCAAGACAACCTCATCTCCTTTTTTTTGTAAATCCGACAAAACTAAAGCCAGCCATTTTAACCGCGATAAATTTGCCTTCCCATTTTTAGATATGATAGTACTGGTCCCCACTTTAACCACAATGCGTTTTTTCAACTTCACCGGTATGCACCCCTCAAATATGCAAGATTAGGTCCGACTGGATTATAATAGATGCCGCATGTCATGTCAAGTCCAAAATCAGCCATTCACACGGCAAACGCATTCATGCGTTTGCCGTGTATCATTTGAAAAGAGGGTATTGATTTTTTCGTTTGCATAAGTTATAATGCTGTTTAGATACTCTTGGCTGGTTTGTACGCCGCGTTTATAACGAATTTAAGGATGTGATTGTGAAATGAATATCAAGGGACGTCTGCTTGAGATTCCTGGCTTGGTGATTTCTGAAAAAATTGAAAAGATGGATCCCAATAAGCTTAACGCCTACCTTCAATCCCTGAATGCATTCGTTGAGAATATCTCCGGTTTGCGAGAGCAAGTCGAAGAGTCAATAAAGAGCCAGGAATATGGTCTGCTCATACGATCGCTTACTGATGTACGTGATATGTTGCTGGATATTTACGCCGGCCCTTTGGCGTTGTCCTGCCAAGAGCAAATAGACATATTGCAAAAAAAGGAAAAAAATTCTCAGGAAATAGAAGATGCGGTAGACATATTGACTGGGTCAATCCTTACTCTTTCAATAGATCTGCAGATGCTTGCCATTGACGTAAAAAAGGATGAAGCCGAACGGAGGGAAAGAGAAGAAAAAGAAAAGGCGGAGGTTCTTGAAGACGATGGTGATGTCAAGAGCATATTAGCGGTTGACGACAGGGCGTTCTTTTTGGATATCCTAAAGGAAACCCTCCGTGATACTGCATATAAGCTGACTTGTGTCAATTCCTCCAAAACGGCATTGCTTTTCCTCAAAAGCAACAGCCCAGACCTTTTCATTTTGGATATAGATATGCCTGATATGGATGGCTTTGAGCTTGCCGGAAAAATTAGGGAAGGCGGTCATAAGGCACCGATTATCTTTCTAACCTCAAACGATAAGAGATCGTACGTAATCAAGGCAATCGAGTCGGGCGGTTCAGATTTCATAGTAAAGCCCTTTGACAAGGAGCAGGTCATTGCCAGGATTAAAAAGCACATAATAAAACACACCGTAAAAAAAGATTGAGGCAACCCTCCTTTTATAAACTAAGAACCTGCCCCTATAGACAGAGCTGTTGATTTCGAGTGGATTTTCGTTGGTCAAGGCGAAATTTCGCAGGTGTGCTTGCCCCCCGGCGGGGAATTTCAACGGAGTGTGACGGGAGACTATGTGAACAGGTTTGGATGCGATAGGAGGTCTGATTATGTCTTTTTTGCATTATAACTATAAAAATCGCCTTGTTATATCAGTAATGTCTTTTTTGTTTGCCATTTTGTTGATAGTTTGCCTTGTTACATACACAGCCCTCGGGGATATTGTGCAAACCCAATTCGGCAATGCGTCCAGAGATGTGGCAATATCCGTTTCATCCTTTTTGTCGGAGGATTTGGATGGTTATCGGAATTTTTTGAATACACGGGACGTAAAATCGGAATACTATGAAAATATTCAGCGGGTTCTTAATGAGATTAAAGAATCTGCGGATGATGTGCGGTTTATTTTTACGGCAAACCGGATAAGTGATGATCGAATGGAATATATTTTTGGAGTTGACTCTTTTGAAGAGTACAATTATTTTCTGTTGGGAAAAATAGATGATATATCCCCCGATGGTATTGAAATTTTTCAGGCCAAGCGTTCGGGCGTGCTTGAGTATTTTCAAGAGCCACACGGTCTTTTAGTCGCCGGCTGGGCCCCTATTTTAGATGAAAACGGCAATTTACTCGGTATAGCCGGGGTGGGCGTTGACAGAGGAACAATTGTTGGTAGCATACGTTATTTTATTGTAGTATTTGCTGTTATGGCGGTTATGTTGCTTGGGATTATATTTATCGTTTTGAAAGTAGTAGTCAACTATATAAAGCGTACTGAGGATACGTCTCAGGTGAAAACTCAGTTTTTAGCAAACATGAGCCACGAAATACGAACACCTATGAATGCCATTATAGGCATGTCTGAGCTCTTATTAAATGAACCGCTCAACAGCCGCCAGATGGACTTTGCCAACGATATAAACTTTTCGTCACACTCCCTTCTGTCTATTATAAACGATATTTTAGATCTGTCTAAAATCGAGTCCGGTAAATTAGAGCTTAATCCGGTAGATTATGATTTTGATATTTTTATTGACAATATTACCTCAATGTTTGAATTTGTAACCCAAAAGAAAGGGCTAAAATTCAACTTCGAGTGCGACTCCAATATTCCTAAGGCTCTTTTCGGCGATGACATACGGCTCCGGCAGGTTCTTACCAATATCATCGGTAATGCTGTAAAATTCACCGAAAACGGCGGAGTTACCTTAACTGCTTACGTTTCTCATGATAATATGCTGATGTTTGAAATCAAGGATACCGGCATGGGCATAGCCCAAGAGGACATGGAAAAGCTGTTTGTCCCATTCGAGCAAAGCAATACAGTTAAAAACAGAGGTATTGTAGGAACAGGGCTAGGTCTTTCAATAAGCAAAACATTTACGGAAATGATGGGCGGAAGCATAACAGTTTCGAGCGTTTGCGGTGAAGGCACCGTTTTTACTGTTTCCATACCGATAGTTGAGGGCGATAAGGCAAACATAAGCCACGTGAAGGTCGAAAAGCGGATACAGCCGTTTTACGCTCCGATGGCCAATGTTTTAGTTGTAGATGATAACACATTTAACCTAAAGGTTGCCCAGGGTCTGCTTGGTTTGCTGAAAATTGAAGCCGAAACGGCTATTTCGGGCAAGGAAGCACTTGATATGATTATGAAAAATGATTACGACATTATATTCATGGATCACATGATGCCGGAAATGGACGGAATAGAAACAACTGCCCATATACGAAAACTGAGTGAGCGGCATAAAAATCTCTCTGTCTCCCAAATAAGAGAGATGAATAAAAAATATAAAAATCTGCCCATTATTGCCTTGACAGCAAACGCTGTCCATGGTGCCAAGGAGATGTTTTTAGCTCATGGTTTCAACGGATTTATCTCAAAGCCGATTGACAGCCAGTTTTTATACGAGGTTCTTGAAAAGTGGTTGCCGCATGAAAAAATTGAGCAAATTGCAGATTTTCAAGAGAACGATTATAAGCAGCCTACCGATGTAAAAGAGCCTTCAGGGGACAGTTTTTTAGACAGGGTTGGCGATATTGATGAAATCAACTCAAAAATCGGGTTGCGACACGTTGCCAGCGATGAAAAAATGTACCATACGGCGTTAGAATCGCTTTGCAGAAGCTTGAACTCAGATTGTGACAAAATGTCATCTTTTTTAGCAGGATCAGATTTGGAGGCATTTTCTATTGCGGTACATGCAATGAAAGGAGCGTTGGCTACTGTTGGCGCGAAAAAGCTGTCTGAAATTGCATTTAAGCTTGAAGAATCCTCGAAAAACAGTGAGTTAGATTTCTGCATGGAAAATTTCCCGGGATTTAAGGATGAGATTCTCTCTCTTCAAGTTAAGCTTTCAGATATTTTTACCGATTTGGAAGGCACGATTGAAAAAACTCCGGGAGATCCGGCGTTATTGCGTGAAAATCTTGATAAAGCACTTTCCGCGGCAAATGAGTTTAATCAGGATTCAGCCATTGAAGCCCTAGACAGTTTAACCCCCTGTAGCTTCGGTGCAGAGACAGACAAGATGATTGAAGAGGCCCTATGGGCATTTAAGGAGTTTGATTTTGAAAAAGCAACAGGGGTTTTAGAGGAACTCAGAAACCTCCCATAGGCAGTTGTTTAGTCCCCTTCCGAGGCCTACGTCCTAAATACCTTGATATTTGATCCGGCAAAGGCATCTGCCGGATCCTTTATGCTGTTTCCGAATGCAAATACCTCTCGTAGTGATGGGCAACCCTTTAAAGGCAATAGTGTTGTTATGCTGTTGTTTTCAACACGCAAAACAGAAAGTGAGCTCAGGTTCTTGAGCGGTGACACCGAGCTGATTTTGTTTTTGTCGGCATCCAAGGTTCTTAATTTGTTCATTTTCTCCAGAGCCTTTAAATCCGGTACCCTGTTCTGAGCTATTTTTAATTCGACTAAATCCCCTGCCTTGCTCAAGCCTTTGATGTTTCCCACTTTATTGCCGGTAATATCAAGACTTTGTAGCTTCGGCAATGAAATGTTTGAAGCCTTTGGAAGAGATTCCAGGCCGCAATTGCTTGCTATCAGTGTTTTCAATCTGGGAAGCCGGAAAACACCGTCTAGAGAGGTGAGCAGCGGATTGCGTGAAACATCCAGCGACTCCAGCTCCGGCAAAGCCGACAGCCCATTTAAGTAGCTGAGCCGATTTTCCGATAAATTCAGGCTTTTCAGATTGATAAGCTTGCCTATGGGCGTTGTGTCTGAGAGAGCATTTTGTGTTAAATTTAGGTTTGTGAGATTTTTAAGCGACGACAACTGCGTTGCCTCTAAAATACTGTTTCCGGTTAAATTTAAACTAACCAAGCCGGAAATGGCAGGCAATGCATCAAGATTCCCTATAGCATTATAAGATAGGTCTAGTGTTTTGAGGTCAGAAAGCCCCTTCAATGCCTCCAAATCCAACGATGACACCCCCATATGCTGCAATCTGATTGTTTGCAGCATGGGAACCTCGGCTAACACCGATATGTCGCAGGATTGGTTTGTGCCTTGAAGCTCAAGGGTTGTCAGCCCTGTACATTCTAATAGGTCGTCTAACGTCTTAAAGTTAGCTTTTTTACTGCTTTTAAGTGTTTTGATTTTCCATAAATCGCTTGTATAGAGATACCCATCAGGTTTTTTAATAGTTTGGCGGATCAGCTTCTCTATTTCAGGATCTTTGCAATAATAAGGAAGCACAATGTCCTTAAGGACATATTCGCCCTCCGACCAAGCGGAAACTAACCCCTGTTGATTTACGGCTACAGCCATAACCTTATTTTTCCCGGGAGAAAGGTCGACACGCTTGATAAATTCTTTTTCAGTGGATGGAATTTCCCCATCAATAGAGTAATAAATAGTTTGACCCTGTGCATCTAGTTCAAGCGGTATCATCTCATTGTATGTACCCGGCTGTCGGGCAAAGCTTGGTCTGGGAGGTCGAATAGCGGCAATTTCGGCGGCAATATTGGGCATTTGGATGCCGTCAAGCAATTCGACAGCATCCCTCAGTTTATCCTGCAAAACGTATACCTGAGAAAGCTTAGCGTACAGCACTGTGCTTTGACCGGCTTCCTCTATGCCGCTAAACAGCACATATTCAGCACGCGATGTATTGCCGGCATCAAGATATTTTTGGCATACTCGCAACCGAAGAGCCTCGTCTTTAGGCCTGCTTTTTAATTTTTCAAATAGAAAATCCGCTGACCGTAAGACATCTCCGGAGCTTGCCGCGGCCTTGGACGCACTCTCATAGTAAATACCGAGTATTCCATTGCCAAACAGTTTGAAAGCGGAAAAAAGAACCACTCCAGCCGCTAAAATCACAAAAACAGTGTGCCTCTTCAATACAACCCCTCCCGATCTTCAATAAAACATCTGCTACACATTATAGCTCTTTTCCGAGACTCAGACAAGAATTAAAAAAATTTATTTGAACTCAAATATTTCCCCGGAGGATAAGACAGACATGCTACCGTTGTTTTTGCGTATAACCAAACCGCCTGACTTATCCACGTCCACAGCCAAGGCGTTATACGGCTCACCCATTCCGGTTACGGTTATCATTTGCCCCAACATAACAAGCCTTTGCTTATACTGCCCAATAATTTCACCCGAAGCCGGAGCCTCACTGCTTAGTATACGGTCTATAATTCCCGCGGCTAAACGCTCTTTTGTTTCCGGTGACGGTACACCTGACAGAAAGAGGCTGGCGGCTCTGTTCTGTATTTCTTGCGGAAAAGCTTCCTCCGGTATTGAGATATTAACACCTATGCCCAAAACTATCCATCGACTTCTATTCTTCGCTGCGACCCCGGTTTCAGTTAAAATCCCGCAAATTTTCCTCCCATTTATTAAAATATCATTTGCCCATTTGATACCCGGCACCAATTCTGTCAATTCTTCTATTGCCTGACAGACCGATACCCCGGCATAGATTGTGGTTAACAAAGGGTCAAGGTTCATCTGTTGGGGTAAAAGAATAAGGCTCATATACAGCCCCAGTCCTGCCGGGGAAAAAAAATTTTTCCCAAATTTCCCCTTGCCGGCGGTCTGACTATTTGCGATAATAACGGTGCCGTGTAATGCGCCGTTATTAGCTTTTTCTCTTGCTGTCTTATTTGTTGATTCCAGGCAATGGTACCACTCAACCTGGCATTGCCGGGTCCTTAGGTAAGGTTGAATATCCATCAGCTTATCGCCCCCAGCAGCTGCAGTGCTTTTTGAAGCTGCTTGTCTTTTTCCGGCTCTGCGCTGCCAATTAACATTTTTTCGTCTTGGGTCATGGGTATTTCGTGATCGGGCATCATTCCGGTTTCAGCAAGGCTTTTTCCGCTTGGGGTAAAATATTCGCTTGTAGAGAACAATATCCCGCTACCATCGGAAAGCTGGAAGGTGCTTTGAGCATGACCCTTGCCCCCGGTTTTTTCTCCGACTATTTCTGCCCTGTTAAACTCCTGCAGGCAGGCGGCAAAAAACTCAGCCGCACTGTAGCTGTCGTTGTTAACCAAAACAACCAATGGAGTTTCAACGCCCTTCCCCTCCGAGTACAAGGTCTCTTCTGAACCGTCTTTATATTTTAGGGAGATTAATGTGCCATCGCCCCGCGGTCCATTGTCATCAAGCAGATGGTTGAGCATTGGCCGCAAAATCTTCAGTTCTCCGCCCGGATTATTTCTGACATCAACAACCAACCCCTTAACCCCTCCGGATATAAGCTGGTCTACAGTGTCTATGAACTCGGTATCTACACGGTTTTCAAATCTGCCTATCTGTATATATCCTGCGGAATTGAGAATTTTATGGTTGAGCAATTCCTTGGTTATCCGTTCACGCATAATAGTGTAATTCTTTTCTTTTCCATCACGCAAAATAGTTATTTCAACATCAGTATACTCCTCGCCTTTAAGCCACTGAGCCGCATCATCGGCATTTTTGGTATCTTTGCCATCGATTTCAGTGATTACATCCCCGATTTTCAGCTGTGCCTTTGCCGCAGGTGAATTTTTCTCAATCGCCGCAATTTCCATTCCACTGTTATCCCCTGCCGGCTTTAACTCCGCACCGATGCCTGCACCGAGATCCTCTGTATGTGTCCTGAAGGAATCGGGGGTCCAATAATGAGACCATTGATCTCCCAATGTCCCCACCATCCCCTCTATGGCACCGTGCATGAGTTTTTCGGCATCATATTCACCCACAAACTCCTTTTCTATCTTTTCCTTTGCCTCCATAAAGGCCTTTAGCTCCCTCCGTTCCTGATAATATTCATCAAGGTCGCTATTGACGTTCTCCATAACATACCATTGGACAATAACTCCTGACGTTACTGCCGTAAGTGCTATCAAAACAGCCAGCGTTGCTAAATTAACTCTATTTTTCATTTTTTTCACCTCTAGCTTGAATTTTATCCCACCCTAAAATTTCAGCAACAGCAGTCATAACCCCTAGCTTTCCAGCTTCATATGTAAGTCCGCCCTGCATATACGCACAAAACGGCTCCCTTATAGGTGCATCGCAAGACAGCTCAATTGAGGCACCCTGTATAAATGTCCCTGCCGCCATGATTACCTCGTCATGGTAACCAGGCATAGCCCAAGGCTCAGGCCTGACAAAGCTATCTACCGGGCTCCCCTTTTGGATGCCCCTGACAAATGAGAGTAATTGCTCTCGGGTTTCAAATGAAATCATTTGTGTAATATCTACCCTATCTTCACACGGTAGCGGAGATACGGAAAAGCCCATTTGCTCCATAACCCCAGCACAGAAAATCGCCGTTTTAAGTGCCTGCGCCACTACGTGGGGTGCGGTAAACAGCCCTTGAAACAGTAGCCTGTTCTGACCTAAGGATGAGCCTACCCCCCTGCCTATGCCAGGAGCGGTCAGGTGATCGGCGGCTTTAGTGACAAGCTCTTGCTTCCCGGCAATATACCCGCCAGTCACAGCCAAGCCACCGCCCGGATTTTTAATCAGCGATCCTGCAACAAGGTCGGCTCCTGACGTTCCCGGTTCTGCTATTTCCGTAAATTCGGCATAGCAATTATCAACCACCGCGACAATTGATGGGTCACACGATTTTATCAAACGGACCAGCTCCCCGATGGTATCTGCTGACAAGGATTTACGGTTTGAATATCCTCGCGAACGCTGAATCAGTACCGCCGGGGGCTCTTCCCTCAAAATCGCTTCTCTTACAGCTGGAAAATCCACCTCGCCCATTTTAGTGGGCAGAACGGCGGTATAAGGAAGTATGCCGCGCAGTGTATCATACGGATCGCCTATCACGCTTAAATATCCCTCCCCGTTGGGGGAAGCAGCCTTCAGTGCACAGGCAATAGCGTGTGTTCCGCTGACAAATTGAACACGGACAATAGCGTCCTCGCATCCCATTATCTCTGCCATCACCTTGTCAAGGGCTTCCCTTCCGGCATCGTCATAGCCGTATCCGGTTGTCCCTGCAAAATGACTGTCCGAAACACGGTTTTTATGAAAAGCACTCCATACCTTCTGGGTGTTTTGATATGCTGTTTTATCTATTTCCCGAAACAAAGACAATGCGTTGAGTTCAGCGGTATTGCATATTTCATCAAAGCCCATATATATCCTCCGGGGGCAAAAGGGCTATTGAGGCACCTTTAAGGGCAACAACGGCATCGGCATTATTTTCAACACGCATAATAACGCAGGCATCCTGATCCTTCCTTGTAATAAAGGCATAGATGTATTCGACAGAAATGCCCTTTCCGGAAAGTACGGACAACACTCTTTGCAATCCGCCTGGCTTATCGTCAAGCTTTACCGCGATAACCTCCGTGATTTTAGCCATCACTCCATTTTTCTGAAGCACATCAAGAGCTTCGCCTGGATTGTTTACAATAATCCTCAATATGCCAAAATCGCTCGTATCCGCCAATGACAACGCCCTAATATCAATGCCACCTCCCTCTAAAACACTCATAACCGTTTCAAGCTGACCGGGGCTATTGCGTACAAAAACCGAGACTTGATCAATTAACATAATTTACTTCCTCCTATTTTCGATTATCCTGAACCCGCTTAGCCTTGCCCTCACTGCGTGCAATAGTTCCAGGCGCAGTCAAGATTACTTTCACGGATATGCCTAATATGCTTAAAATCTCATGGGTGATTCTTTCCTCCAGGTGCGACATAAGGCGAATCTCATCTGAAAACTCCCTAAGCTCTACCTGAACCTCTAAGGTGTCTAAATTATTCTCCCTGTCAACCGTTATAAAATAATTCGGGGAGGCCTCCGGGATTTCCATAAGCACACTTTCTATCTGCGAAGGAAAGACATTCACTCCCCTGATTATCAGCATATCATCGGTACGCCCGGTGATTTTGCCCATACGCACCATCGTACGCCCGCATGAACATGGCTGATGGGTCAATGTGGTGATATCCCGGGTATTGTAACGAATCAGCGGCAGGGCCTGTTTGGTGAGGCAGGTGAAAACCAACTCGCCCGGCACATTATCCGGCTGAGGCTCTCCGGTGACCGGGTCGATTATCTCAGGGTAAAAATGGTCTTCCTGCACGTGCAGCCCATCACGCGCCTGACACTCACATGATACCCCTGGTCCACATATTTCAGACAAGCCGAAGATATCGTAGCAGATCAAGCCTAGTGCCTGTTCGATTTGCTCCCTAAGACCCTCTGTCCAGGGTTCTGCGCCGTGAACACCTATGCGAAGTTTAAGTTTCTCTTTAATCCCGGCGTTTTCTACCATTTCCCCTAAGTACATTGCGTAAGAAGGAGTACAGAGCAACACGGTGGAGCCAAAATCCTCAAACATCTGCAACTGCCGCTTGGTGTTGCCCACCGATGCCGGCACTGTGGCGGCACCAATTGCTTCACCGCCATAATGACCGCCTAAGCCCCCGGTAAACAAGCCGTAACCGTAAGACACATGAACAACATCATCCTTCGTTGCGCCGGTCATAGTTAAGGAACGAGCCATACACTCATTCCATATGGCAATATCATCCTGGGTATACCCTACAACCGTTTGCTTTCCGGTAGTTCCGGAAGATGCGTGAATTCTCACTACATCGCGCATAGGTGTAGCAAACAGGCCGTAAGGGTAATTATCGCGCAAATCTGTTTTAACGGTAAAGGGCAGCTTGTGCAAATCCTCAATACCTTTTATATCCCCCGGCTCGACCCCTGACTTTACCATCTTTTCCTTGTATGGGAGCACATTTTTATAGACAGCCTCCAGTTGTCTTTCCAATCGCCTGTTTTGTAGCGCGACAAGCGCATCCTTGCTCATAGTTTCCTTCTCAGGCTCCCAGTATGCTTTCATGTATCAATTTCCTCCTTTAATTTATAAGCCAATAATTGTTTGACCTCTGTTGGTTTATTCTGATATGAAAGTCATGGCACATCATGCATCGCCGGGCGGAGCCTTAACTAACGCCGCCCGCTCAATAAAGCTGCGGTAAAACTGAACACCCGCGCCCAACGAAGGTACTGATACCCGCTCATTGTTGCCGCATATACCCTTTCTGTCACCAGGGGCAACAATAAAGGGCGACATCCTAAAAACACAGGAGCAGAGGGGCTCATAGTATTTTGCATCACTTCCAGCGCATTGTAAAATAGGTATAACCGGAAGAGTATCGAATGCATCACACAGCGAGGCTGTAAGCATCTGGTATTCTTCCCCATGATAGTCTGAAACCTTAGAGGGGTTTGCCGAAAATAAAACCTCGGTTTTCATAGGCAAGTCTGCAATAAGAGCATCAAGCCACACCATAAGTATCCGCTCATTATCCCCGGGCAATACCCTAATATTAAGAATAGCCTCAGCAATCGGCGGAAGTACACCCGGACTGTGACCGCATGATGACATAACAGCGGCAACGGTAGAGCATACCAACGGTGCGGTTCGGGAATTTTGGCGAAGTTTTTTCAAAAAGGCCCTTCTAAATAACCATAAATTAGTTATTAGCATCCGGCTTTTGTATGGTAACCAAGGAGCTAAGCCCTTAAGGGTATCCTTTATGACCGGTGACAGCCTGGCTTTTTGGGCGCGAAATGCAACCCGGCATAATGCCTCGCTGATAAAGCTTAGTGAAGTATGCTCGGGCGGTTCAGCGGAGCTGCCACATTCACCAATTGCAGAAAGTCTTACGTTTATGTTTCCCTTTTCAGCTACCCCTACTTCAATTACCGGGCAACTGATTGGCAAAGCACTGTCTGAAATAGGGTTGCCTTCGTCTAAAATCATTGAAAACCGGATCCCTCTCGATGCTAAAAGCTGGGCAATCTGACCCGCCCCTTGCACCCCTCCCATTTCCTTATCATGGCCGAATGCTAAGTATACATCGCGTCCGACCTGTGCCTTTGTTGACAGCAGACTTTCAATGACCTCCAGGACACAGGTCAAATTAGCTTTGCCGCTCAAAGCCCCTCTGCCCCAGACAAAACCACCCTCCACCTTACCGGCAAATGGAGGATGTTTCCAAGTTCCGGCAGCAACAGCACAGTCCATATGAGCACACAGCATGATCGGATCCCCCTTAGGATCAGGAGACACCCAACGATAGAGGAGGGAAAAACTATTTACCTGTTCGCATTCAAGATGTTCGTGGCACAATGGGTATCTGTTTTGTAAATATCTCCACATATTCAAAAATGCTTCCGAATCACCCTGGGCCGAACCGGGATTGGATACAGTTTGAAACCGAATCAAGTTACTCAAAGCTTCAGTAACCCTGGCAACTGCTTCTTGATCGTATGAGGGGCGGCGGGGAGAAGGAAGGCTGCGCGGCTTGATACGCGCCGTACGTACGGCAACAACTACCCCTACTGTCAAAAGTATGAGCATAAGCCCTATGCATATCAATAAAGCAACGTAAATATTACCTGTTGGCATGTAAAAAAGCTCCTCTCAAATTGCGGTTAAGGCTGTCTGACCATGCCAACGCCGCTAACTGCAACAGGTGCAGTAGGAGCTTTTTTGCCGCCGCCGAACCATATAAGGTCGCCATCGTATACATCCCTTTTACCTTTATCTGTCTGCTCTATGCCGTTTATAAATGCCCCAATTTTGAAGCTTAGCTGGTTTTTAGGCGGGGCCTTTGCAACCGATTTCAGAGCTTTGTTGAAGGTGGTAACGCTAACCCTCCCGGATTTGCTTGCAGGGGTGTAGCCATCTGTATCCAAAGGGGGATTCCTGTAGTAGTACACCGTTTTCAAAACCTTAGGCTTGCTATTCACCATCTGCAAACCGGCAATCTGCACCCCCTTGCCAGAATCAATCCTGCCCCATTTGAGCGGGGTGACTGCCGGATTTTTAACAGGCTTGGGTTCACTCCCATTTTCCCCATAATTGGCAACACCAACATCGTATTTTTCGGAAATATTATCCGTGTTTTTCGGAGCCAGTGCCCATTTGCTACCCTGTGGGCCAGTGGGGCTATTGACTGCCAGCACGCTATAATTAACAGCCATTTTGTCTGACTTATCAAGCTTGGGCCGGGCATTGATTTTGGGAAATGCAATCGTTGCCCCTCCATCCGTTATGACAAGGGTTAACTCTTTGTTAAGCAGCTTGACAAGCTCGGAGGAAATGTCTTTTTTACCTGCTTTGCCATTGGCGGTGTAGCCAGCCCCAGAAAAGGTGCCGTTTGGTGTTTCAACCCTTTCCTGTGTTAAATTAATAAAGTAACCGGATACATCCCCCTCCGCCGGAACTTTAATGTCCGGCATTCCGTAGTCTAAGCCATGACCGGCGCGAAGCTGCTCAAGGGTAAGTGCATCCCCGGGCTGAGGCGGGAAGGACGGAATAGGCGTTGATGAGGGAGAAATCGTGGGGGATGAGGAGGGATGAGGCGTACTGACAGCTACTGCTGATGTGGAATTAACAGTTCCTGCGTTTATATCTACGGTCACAGTATCACCCGGCTGAACAGCAATCGAAATTGTATCGTTGTCAATTTTCTCTATAGCAAAATTGACAAATTGCAAATTGCCAAGACCCTCATAACTCAAAACACATCTTCCGCCAGAAATAGCTTTTATATCGGCTATTTGTAGTTTTTGGTTAGCCCAGGCCATATCAACCTCAAAATTGCCCCGGGCTTTCAATCCGGAAACCGAACCGTTATCCCACATACTCGGAATAGATGGCAATAAGTCAATTGAGCCGCCCTGGCTTTGAAGCATCATTTCGCTAATTCCGGCGGCGGCACCAAAATTGCCGTCAATCTGGAAAGGAGGATGAGTGTCAAACAAGTTGGGAAGGGTTGAATTCTGAATAATCTGATTGACCATAGCTCCGGCGCGGTTGCCGTTGCGTAGGCGTGCCCAGAAATTAATTTTCCAAGCCATACTCCAACCGGTACCGCCATCACCGCGTGTTTCAAGCGTTTTTTGCATAGCGGTAAGATTTTCTGTGTCTTCGGGACGCCCAGCTATCGCTAATGTGCCTGGGTGCAGTCCGTGAAGCTGGTTAACGTGCCGATGCTTGCCGCCCAGGCCAACTTGCGCGTCACCGTTAATTTTACGAAGCCCGGCAGGATTGTCGTTGCCAGTAATATCCATGCTTTGTTCATCTTTCCATTCAAGATAGTGGCCCTGTGATCCTATTTGAGGTAGATGTAGTCTGGCTTTGGCCTCCTTGACCTGATTAAGCTCGGCAGAAGCCAATCCAAGAACGCCGCTTGCCTTTTCCACCATGTCAAATAACTCCCAGATGATTGCCTGATCAGAAGAAACCCCTAGCGAAAATGCGCCATGCTCGGGAGAAAATCCCGGATTGGCAACAAGACTGCCGTCACGGCTGTCTGTCCAGAGAGTGTCAACCCAAAATAGTGCGGCCTGTAGCATGGCGTCATAATTGGCCTCCAAAAAACTGATATTCTGGGTAAATTGATACTGTTCCCACAAATCCTGACACAGCCATGCCGCCGCCGCAGGAAAATAAAATCCCTGATGCCATCCGGAGGATGGTGCGGCAAACCCCCATATGTTATTTTCATGGTAAGTAGTCCAGCCCCTGACATTTCCGCCGTTTGGGTTGCGGTGAAAATGCTGTGCTGTCTGTTCGCCGCGCTTCACAAGGCTTTTGATGAACCCGACCATAGGCTCTGCGCACTCCGAAAGATTTGCCTGGTGAGCCGGCCAGTAGTTCATCTGTACGTTGATGTTTGCGTGGTAATCAGATGCCCACGGCGGGGTCAGACCATCCGCCCAAATTCCTTGCAAATTGGCAGGAAGCGAACCGGGACCGGCTCTTGATGAAGAAATTAGCAGATATCGTCCAAATTGGTAGTACAGAATTTCAAGGTAGCTATTTTGAGCGGCAGTGTTGCCGCTGGGGTATCTCGACCGCAGAACATCGGTGGTCATGCTATTTACCTCAGCAGCATTGTTAAGATTCAGCTTTACACGGTCAAACAATTCCTTATAATCAGATGTGTGCGCATCCTTTAGCTGCCAATAGTTGCTTGCGGATGCTGTATTTACACGGCTACTTACGGCAGACAAAACAACATCCGGATCCTGGGTGTAAAAGTAATTGTCGCTGCCATCTGTTTGCTGAAAATAGTTGCTCCCTGCACTCATTAAGATAAGCATCGAGTCGGCACCTGAAACCTTAATTGTGCTACCGCTTGCCTCAACAGTTCCTCCGGTATTTATGACCCTGACCTGTTTAGCAAATAGCAGACGGTCTGGCTGGCTATGGTCACCGGGGCAACCCTGCATGGTAATTGTATTTCCGGAAGATGTTATTGTTACGGCAGGCTGGGGTGTTCTGATCTCAATGTCACGAGTAAGGGCACCTTGTTGACTTGCCGCCATCCTGATAGCCATGATATTGCCCGGGTTGCTGATAAAATATTCCTTGGTATATGTAACGCCTCCAACAGTGAACTGTTCACCCGCAACGGCGCTGTCTATATCTAGCCAGCGTTCGTAAGAAGAAGCTTGGGGAGGTACTGCTTGCCCTGTTTCGTTTAGCTGTATTTCAGAGAACTGCAACGGCGACCCGCCTGTGGCGGTAACCGTTAGCCTGTAATACCGATAGCTACCTTGGTTGCCGGAAGCAATGCCAAAGGTATATAGCGTGCCTCTATTGGCAAAGTGCTCAGCCCTGTCTTGCGTATTGAGCGTGTTCCATGGGCCTGACGCGCTGTTGCCCCCTTCAAGCACCCAAACCATTGGATCGCGTTCCGGTACATCGTTACCCGAGCCTATTGCGTAAGCTTGGGCGGTAATTGCTTTGTCGTAACTCCAGGTAAAGACTATGGGCATGGGAGGATTGTCTCCCGCGTAGTATTTGGTTGCGGTGTTGCCGTCAAACAAGTTGCCCGAGCGTTCACCCGCATTGCCCGGCTCATGGCTTGCCGAGTAGCCGCTAACCCTTGCCTTTGAGTAAACGGGGTCATTTATCCAAATATCCCCTAGCGTCTGATATGATCCGAAGCTCCCTCCCCTATTGCCTTCGAGCTGCTCTAAAAGGCTTTGTTCCTGCAATGCCAAGCCTCTGTCCCCCAAATACTCCTCATTTGGGTAGTAACCAGGGTAATCCCCGCCGGAAAGATTGCTGACCTTGCTCTGAATGGAATCCTGAAGGGCTTCTAAAGCATTCTTAACCGTTGAGCTGCCCCTGCTGCCAAGTCTCGCCTGGGAGTAATTAGCAAGAGCGCCCGGGCCACCCGACCAGACAGTATGCTCGTTGATCTGTATGCGATCCTCGGCTATCCCGCCGAACACCATGGCTCCCATGCGCCCATTACCCAAGGGAAGGGCTTCCTGCTCCCATTTTTCCAAATCGGCAGGACTATCATACCTGAGACGTAATGGCGGCTGAGTTGCCGCCCCGGCAACAGGCGGCAAAGGAACCGCCAAGGAAAATAGACCGCAAACCAATGCGGTCAAAACGAAAATGGCAAGAACTTTTTTAAACATATCAATCCCTCCTGTTTTTTTCACTCCTTCTTAAATGATACCACTGCCGCTTCTTTATGTCAAATCTCAGCCGCCAAGCCTCCCATTTAGATTTCTCTCCCCCAGGTAAGCCTCTACTTATTCCGCACACATCGCTATCGGTTTTATCGGGTACTGGGCAAAAACAAGCGGCTATCCTTCCCTCTACGGAAAGACAGCCGCCGCATTGCTTTACTGGCTCGTTGCAACCTCTATGCCTTTTTTGTTCAGCACATAGGGATTGCCGTAAATCTGTAAATCCAGTGGGTCGCCATATCTGAGGGAGAATTTAGTTTTATCCTTTTGTATAGACACGCCGATTAAACGTTCCTTGTAAGTAAGGGAAAACTTCACTTCCCCCCAACGCTCGGGCATACGCGGGGCAAAGGCAAGCACATCGCCGTCACTCCTCAAGCCGCCAAAGCCGTAAACAATATTTATCCACGCCATGGCAATGCTAGTTGTATGCAGACCCTCCCGGGTGTTACGGTTATAATTGTCTAAATCCAAGCGCGTAGCATAGCCAAAAAACTTGACTGCCTCATCCATTTTGGAAAGCTCACACGCCAAAACTGAGTGGATAGAGGGCGAAAGCGAGGATTCATGGATGGTCCGCGGCTCATAATACTCATAGTTAACCCGCTTTTCTTCCAATGAGAAGGTGCTGTTGTAGAGATACAGAAGCATAAGCACATCAGGTTGCTTAATCATATCCGTGCGGTAAATACGGTCATATGACCAGTTGCTGTACAAAGGAAACTCCGACATATGAATAGCGTTTATGTCGGTGTGGGGAAGCTCAAAGAAGCCGTCATTCTGCTCAATCAAGCCCTCTTCGGTGCGAGGTATGTACATATTGTCGGCATACTCCTGCCAGACTGCAATCTCTTCGGGAGTCAGCTCGGTTTTGATTGTTAAATCCTCGTACCGGGCTGGCTTTTCCCTCTGCATCATGGCAAGGGCCTCCACAGCATATTGTAGGCTACGCATTCCCATATAGTTGGTGTATGCGTTATTATTTACCATTAACTTAAACTCATCAGGACCCATAACTCCGTAATAGCCGTATTTTTTAGTTTTTGGATTCTGATTTGCGCGGCTTTTGAGGTATCTGGATATTTCAATCAGCATTTCCGCACCATATTCCCAAAGGAAATCAACATCCCCGGTTAGATGAACATAGTGCCAAATGCCATAGGCAACCGCCGTGCTAGGCTGGGGCTGAAGCGATGCGTGTTGCCACAGATTGCAGGCTTCCTCGCCGTTCAGTGTTGCCACCGGATAACAGGCACCCTCGCAGTCTAGCATCCTTGAACGTTTTTTTGCCTGACCAAGGGTGTTGTAACGGAACATAAGCAGACTCTTTGCCGCTATTGGGTTTGTAAAGAGATAAAACGGCAGACAACAAGCCTCTGTATCCCAAAAAGCGTGGCCGTTATATGCCTCACCGGTGAGCCCCTTTGCCCCTATATTATGCTTCTCATGGCCTCCGCGGTAGGTTTGTGCCATTTGAAAAATGCAAAAACGTATTCCCTGCTGTTCCTGCTCCACGCACTCCCTAACCGAATCATCGGCAGACATAATCTGAATATCAGAGGTACTCCAATGTTCTTTCCAATATTTCCTCTGTGCCGCCAGTGCCTCGCCCAAGGAAACAGCCTGAGCTTTTTCAAAAAGCTTTTGCCCGGAAAGCCAAAGCTCGTCCCGCTCAGTTTCGTCAAACAGCACAACCACAGACTTATCTATTTCAATGGGCTTGCCCTGATCCACCGGCAGAGATACCCCTAGCTTAACCAGTCTTCCATGCTCCATACCCTGTGTGGTAACCGGAACCGACACCGACACCTGTGCCGCAGCAAAGACCTCTTGCCCCGAGTAGGTAGTGCGGCACTGAATAGCACAGCTGTTGTCGCCTGTGGAGCGGCGCACCGGATTCCAAAAATTTTCTTCTTTCATCTCGTGCTCCAAGTGGAAGCTCAGGCCGGTTTCTAATTCAATTTCCCCTGAAAAGTTCAGTGCCTCCAAGGTAAGCCTCTGATACGCACGTTCGGGGTGAAGCATATCAAGAAAGCGCAGGAATGTAATCTTGAGTGCCTTTCCGGTTTTTGTACGCCAGACAAAGCTACGCTCAAGTGTACCCGCCTCCATGTCCAAAATGCGAGTAAAATTCTCGAATTTATTGATCGCTAAATTAAGCCGTTTGCCATCAACCTTGATTTTGGTCTTCAGCCAGTCGACCGTTGGAATCATAAAATGGCGTCTGTTTATAATCCCCTTATAAGAATTCTGTAAATCTTCATATTCATATACCCCATTGATATACGAGCCGCGAAGGGAATCCAGCCCTTCCTCGTCCTCGTCAAAATAACCCCTCAGACCCAAGCTTTCATTGGATAGGGCGAAAATCGCCTCACTTACACGCGAATAAGATGGGTTAAACCCTCTCTCAATGATTTTCCATGGATGTGTTTCAAAATATTTGTCCGCAACCTTTGCCACAAATAATCCTCCCTCGTATTTTGAAATAGGGCATCAACCCTTTATGCCAGAGCTTACTAAGTTCTGGGTGAGCTGCTTCTGGAAAGCCAGGAACAGTAAAATCGGCGGAATTACCGCAAAAACAACGGCTCGCAATATAACTATCTCGTTAACATGTGAAGCCTGCTGGTAAGTAAAGAGCTGAACCATAACCGTTTCCCAGGGTGACCCGCGCAAGATTAGGTAAGGCAACAGGAAATCCGACCACGCGCCGTTTATGGCGTATATCGCTACAACAACGCAAATCGGCTTGGACATCGGCATGACAATCCGGTAAAAAACTTGCAAAGAGCCGCAACCATCAATACGGCTTGCCTCAATTATAGACTTCGGGAAATCATCAAAGAACTGCTTAAACAGGACCACAAAGAAAGGCATGGCACCCGTGGCTAGCCAAAGTGGCCAGAAGAACTCTGAGAAAGTCGGGATAACCAGACCAATACGCGTAATGTTAAAGAAGAGCGGAACCAAGCTGGTTGTTGCCGGAATCAAAAGGGAGATCATAACCAGTGCCAAAACAAGCTTATAGCCTTTAGGCTTCAAAATTGAAAGCCCATACGCCAAAACACCGTTAAAAACCAAAGCGCAAACAACCGACCCTGCCACCGACCAGAGGGAGTTTAAGTAATTCTTTGTAAACTTCAATTCCTTCCATGTGGTCACATATTGAGCCAAGTCAAAGTTTTCCGGCAAAAAAGCCCCAGTAGTCATAAACTCAGTATAGGTCTTGAAGCCCGAAAGGAATGCCCAAACAAGGGGATAAAGCGAAATGACCACTATCACGGCACAAGCCAAGTATATAAAAGCAATGCCAGCCTTCACACGAGGCGTTTTAACATCAAACTCACGGATAACCCCGGTGCGTTCCAATTTATTACTCATATCCTTCAGCCTCCCCTTACGACCAGTCGTTAGAACGTGTGCTTAGCTTTCTGTACAGCAGGGTGAAGACAATCAGCAGAACCGAGATAAGAACTGAAACAGCCGCCGCCTTACCGTTTTCAAATCCGCTAGACTGGAAGGCGTATTTCCAGACCAGTTGCATAAGGGATATCGAGTCCTCGGGTACCCCCCTGCCCAGAACCATAGGCTCGTACATTATCTGAAACACGGCAATAACCTGCAAAATCAGCAGGGTATTTGCCAGATTGAAGAGTGCCGGCAGGGTAATGTGCCGTATCCTCCGTAAAACACCCGCACCGTCAATAGTGGCAGCCTCATACAGCTCAGGGTTAATCCCGGCAAGCCCCGCCATGTAAATCAGCATAGTTGCCCCCGCACCCTTCCATGTCATAATGACAATTATGACAGGAATCACAAGCTCTGGTGTGAGCCACTCCTTCGGTTCCCCGCCAAAGGCGGATACAATGGAATTCAATACACCGTTTTTGCTGGCAGTAAAGAAAAACTGCCACAGCATAATAGCCGCCAGTCCCGGCATGATATTAGGGAAGTATGCCGCGGTGCGGAGAAAGCTGCGGCCTCTTGCCGCCTCGCCAATCAGCATAGCCATGATAATCGGGATTACAAACCCAAGCACCAATGACCAAAACGCGTACATGAGATTATTTCGCATGGCAAAGCCGAAGTCGGGGTCATTGAAAACCGATATGTAGTTGTCAAACCACAAAAACCTCACATATTCGGCTCCCCTGACCTCTGAAAAGCTCATCCTAATGCTTTCCAAGAGAGGTGCCCACATGAAAAACCCGAACAAAACAACGCTAGGCAATATAATAAGCCAACTCATGGTATGGCTCTTGACCGCCCAATACCTCTTAGAGTGCTGCATCGACTCACCGCCTAATCTCTCAATTTTACCCTACCCCCCAGCTCTCCCGGGGTGTTACACACCCCGGATAGATCCGGGAAATCCGATTTTTTGCTGACGGCTACAGCCGTTATACATTAACATCATTGTCTAAGTAACCTTGATATTTTTCCTGGGCAGTGTCAAGCACGTCCTTACAGTCCCTGTCCTCCTCGCGCAAAACCTTGGAAATAGCCCTGCCAAGCTCGGCGTACATTTCCTGCGCCAGATATGTCGGCTCTGCCCTAAGGCCTACCTCAACCGCATCATAGTAATCCTGATACAGCCTCATATCAATACCCTGTTCCTTACGATAGGCTTCTTGGGCGGCCTTCTCCATTTTATCATAATTAGGGTTATTCCAAGCAGGGATACGCGGAATAATCGGTATTCCGGATTCCAGATTCTTTTTAGCATCATTCTTCAAGCCCTCAAATGCCTCTTTGGTAGCAACCGGAGCCTTGCCCATAAACTCAATATAGCGCAGGGCGGCAATTTTTTCATCGGATGTAGCATTGGGTGCGAACATATACGTAGTACCACCGCCCAGCAGATACTGATCACCGTTAGGGCCCTTTGGAACGGGTACAAGTGCGAATTTCAAGGGGTCAAGGCCTGCTGTTTTTGTCGGTACATTAACCCAGTCATTTGCCCCAAAGCACATAGCCGCCAGCCCGGTACCTACTTTATTGCATGCCTTTTCCTGTGTCTCCATAAGCGGGTCATCGGTAATGGCATCATATTCCCACTTCAGATCCTTGAGCCATTGCAACGCGGCGACAGCTTCTTCCGAGTTCAGCCCTGCCATCCATTTCCCGGTACCCTCGTCCTGATAGAGTAACTCCGCACCAAAATTCCAAGCCACATTCGTAAATTCCATTCCGGCACGCGCACCAGCACCAACCAAGCAAAAACCCGCAACCCCGGCTTCGTCTTTAATTTTTTTTGCGGCCACGGACAATTCCTCAAAGGTTTTGGGGTATTGGGGCAAGCCATTTGCATCCACTAAGCCTGCTCGCTCAAACAAGTTGATGTTGATGTACATACCCAACGCATACGAGTCCCGCGGAATTCCATAAATCCTGCCCTCGCTGTCAGACAAAATGTTTCTATAGCTCTCAGTCATATACCTCGCCCAGTTCACACCGTCAGGACCAAGCTCATCTGTAATATCGCCAACAATTCCGGCGGCAATCAAACGCTTAGGCTCGGTAAGCCAGGGCTGGAAAATAGTCGGTGCTCTCCCGCCTTGCGCCATGGGTGTATATGTTTCCGGTTCATATGCATAAAATGCTGGTTCGCACTTAACGTTGGGAAAATATTCTAGCATGTCATCCACAATAGCCTTGTGCATGGCAACATCCTGGGCCTCGTGTTCCTGCGGCCATATACCTATCCCAATGGTCGCGCTGAGATTGGGGTCGGGAACTCTTTCTTCGCCATCAAACACTATACCCTCATCACCAACCTCTACCGTTGGCCTAGGCTCATCCTCGGCATCATTACCCTCGTCCGACTGACATGCTGTCATTGTAAGTGCCATAAGTACCGCCATAGCGGCAACCAAGGCGATCATGGAAATACGCAGTTTCATTCTTTTTTCCTCCTCAATTTTGGACACCTCTCAGGGTTAGCGTTTACACACAGCACAAGCCCACGAGGTACTCTTCTTAGCCACTCTCTATATACTAACTGTTTCATCGAGAGCTGTCAAGAGCAAAAACGAAAATTTTTATTAAAATTCATAAAAACCTATTATGCTCCAAGCTCCGCCATCATGCCGCAAACCTTATTGGAAAAATCAACCGGATCCTCAATCGGCAGCCCCTCAACGAGCAATGCCTGGGTGTAGAGCAGGCTGGTATAAGTTTTCAGTCTGCTTTTGTCTGTTTCTGCAAGGCTTGAGAGTGCTTTGAACACCGGGTGCTTATGGTTTATTTCGAGCTTGCGCTTGGCTTTGAGTCCTCCTAAATTGCTCGTGGGCATGGCGGAAAGGATTTTTTCCATCTCAAGAGAAATATCCCCCTCTGTAGAAAGACAGACAGGATGATGTTCTAAACGCGATGATACCGCCACGCTTTCAACCTTGTCACCCAGGCACTCGGACATATAGTCCAAAAGCTCTTTGTTTTCCTTATTTAGTTTATCTGCTTCCTCCTTCTCGGCATCGTCCATATCTAATTCTTGACCCGAAACAGAGAGAAATTCCTTATCTTGATATTTCATTAGGCTTTTAATGGCAAATTCATCCACATCATCGGTAAGGCACAAAATATCATAACCCTTCTGCCTAACTCGTTCAGTTTGGGGCATCATAGCCGCCTTAGCCGCCGTATCAGCGCATACATAGTAGATATATTTCTGCCCCTCCGGCATATTGTCAACATACTCCTTAAGGGTGATGTTTTTATCCTGTACTATGGATTTGAACAAAACCAAATCCTGTAATTCATCCCTGTTGGCACCGTATGACGAATAAAGACCGTATTTGAGCTGTACACCGAATTCTTTGTAGAATTTTTCGTAGGCCTCCCTGTCGCTCTCCAGGAGACGAGTCAACTCACTTTTTATTTTCTTTGCTATATTTTTACCCATGGTTTTCAGCTGACGATCATGCTGAATCATTTCACGCGAAATGTTAAGCGATATATCCTGGGAATCCACCAAACCTCTTGCAAAGCTGAAGTAATCAGGGAGTAGCTCCGGACATTTTTCAGAAATTAAAACACCGCTTGCATACAATTGCAGGCCTTTTTCAAAATCCTTGGAATAATAATTGGGAGGCAGAGAGGAGGGTATATACAAAAGCGCATTGTAAGACAGGCTTCCCTCCACCGAATAGTGAATTACCGTAATCGGAGCTTGATAATCCATAAATTTAGATTTGTAAAAGCTATGGTACTCATCATCTGAAAGCTCATCCTTTTTCCTGCGCCAAATGGGAACCATGCTGTTCAGTGTTTTTCGTTCGGAAATGGTTTCATATTCGTCCTCGCTACCCTCCTTCAGCGTTTGTGTTTCTATGTCCATTTTAATTGGATAGCGGATATAGTCTGAATATTTCCCCACCAGCTGCCTGATAGTGTATTGGTCGAGATACTTACCGTAGTTTTCATCCTCCGTATCCTGCTTTAAGTAAAGAATAATGTCGGTTCCGTGGGATTCCTTGCCTGCCTTCCCTATAGTATACCCGCCCGGACCCTCCGATGACCATATATATGACTCATCCTTACCAAAGGGGCGTGAAACTACTTCCACCTTGCCGGCCACCATAAATGAGGAATAAAACCCTACACCAAAGCGTCCGATAGCTTCGATGTCCGGGGTATCCCCTTTTTCATCACGAAAGCGGAGGGTATCGCTGTGTGCCACAACACCCAAATTTTCTTCTAATTCATCCCCATTCATCCCGCAACCATTGTCTGAGATAGTCAGAGTGCGGGCTTTATTGTCTGTTTTCAGGAGTATTTGATAGTCTTGACGGCCCAAACCAACCGTATTATCGGAGATCGAACGGTAATACAGCTTGTCAATGGCATCGCTGGCATTGGAAATCAGTTCTCTCAGAAAAATTTCATGGTGTGTATACACAGAGTTGATCATTAAATCCAAAATCCGTTTGGAATCTGTCTTAAATTGCTTTTTAGCCACGTAAATTCACCTCAAAAAATTTATTATTTTTGTTTTTACATTATCGCCCTTTCTTACCTCCTTGCCCTGCTGCTATATACTCTGTCTATCATAAATACTCTGTGTATATTCTGTATACATTTTCACCCCTCCTACATTAAGCCTTTGTTACTTATCTTAAACCTTAAGCATTCTTACACGTACTATTCCCTGGCGAGTACGGATACATTCCAGAACATCGCTGTCCGGTAATTCAGCACAATCTAAGATGGTATATGCCATATCACCCTTGCTGCGCGACAGCATATTCTCAATATTGAGTCCAGAGCCTGAAACGACCGATGAAATATCCGACAGCATATTAGGGATGTTCTCATGGAACACGCAAAGCCTGCAGGCGTGTGTGTGAGGCATAACCACACTGGGGTAATTTACTGAATTTACAATGTTACCTAACAGCACATATTCAGTAAGCTCTTTGCACGCCATAACCGAACAATTCTCCTCGCTCTCCGGAGTTGATGCGCCTAGATGGGGAATGGGAACAACATTTTCGCAAGAAATCAGTTTGCCAGTGGGAAAGTCGGTAACATACCGGGCGACCTTTCCGCTATCCAATGCCGCCAGCATATCATCATCGTTAATTAAGTCTGCGCGCGCCATATTAATAATCCTCACCCCAGGCTTGACCCGGAGCAGCATATCCGAAAGGCTTTTCTTTGTTTCGGTGGTAGAAGGCAAATTGAGCGTGATGTAATCGGATTCAGAGAGAATCTGTTCCAAATCCCCGGCACGACGAACACTTCTTGATAATCCCCAGGCGGTATCCACTGAAATATATGGGTCAAACCCTAACACATCCATCCCCAAATAATGGGCCGCATTGGCAACATTCGCGCCAATGGCACCTATTCCAATAATACCAAGTGTTTTGCCTGAAATTTCGGGTCCGACAAAAGATGCCTTGCCCTTTTCTACCTGACCCGGCACATCACCTATCAGATCCCGGCACCACTCAATGCCCCCGATAATATTCCGGGATGCTAAAAACAGCGAACAAATAACCAGTTCCTTCACCGCATTGGCATTTGCCCCCGGAGTGTTGAATACCACGATGCCTCTTTTTGTGCATGCATCAACAGGGATATTATTGACACCTGCACCTGCGCGAGCAATGCACAAAAGCTTATCCTCCAGGGGCATATCGTGCAATTTAGCCGAGCGAACTAAAACAGCATCGGGATTAGGAGCATTTTCATCCATTCTGAAATGCTCCGCCGGCAGTTGGGACAACCCTGCCTGAGCGATCTTATTTATGGCTCTTACTGTGTACATAACCTTTGCCTCCTCCTTTAATCTGTCAGTGCTAAGAAAATAAATTATCGTATTTCGTCTTCAAACGGCATGATGAGGGACGCCGCAATATAGGCTAAAAAGCCTATGCCGGTGAAAAAGCAAATCGCCCAAATCAAGCGGACAATCGTCACATCCACGTCAAGGTATTCCGCCAGACCGGCGCAAACCCCGCAAATCATGCCGCCGCGCTTTTTGTAGAGTCTTTTTCCGTTAAAATTCATATACAAGCACCTCCCTTACTACTTGATATATTTGCATTTTTTGCCATGAATAACCGGACACATATTCCCCAACAAACCGAAAGATCAGCTTTTTAGAGTTTGCCTCTATTTCTATTTAGTATTAAATGTCCTGATAAACTCAACTAGCTTCTCCACGCCCTCTATGGGCATAGCGTTATAGATTGAAGCACGCATGCCACCTGCCGCTCTGTGCCCTTTGAGGGTAACCAGCCCTTTTACGGCAGCTTCCTTGATAAATTTACTGTCTGTTTCTTCACTGCCGGATTTGAACACTATATTCATCATAGACCTTGACCCAGCCTCTGCCGGGCAAGAAAACGTTTCAGATTCATCTATGGCTTTATACAGCAACGCCGCTTTTTTCTTGTTGAGTTGCCTCATAGCCTTTAATCCCCCTAAACCTTCTATCCAATCCAAAACTAACCCCAGAATGTAAATACCGTAGGCAGGGGGAGTGTTCATCATTGACTCGGCTTTCGCCTGTTCCCTGTATGACAGCAGTGCCGGCATAGCGGCAAGCGGCTGACGCTCCAGGAGATCATCTTTTATGATAACGACAGTTAATCCTGCCGGACCCATATTTTTCTGCGCCCCGGCATATATCAGCCCAAATTTTGAAACGTCAATCGGCTCAGATAAAATGCAGGACGACATATCGCTCACTACCGGGACAGCTCCTGTTTGGGGAATATACGGCCAAACAGTTCCATACACCGTGTTATTGTGGCAATAGTGAAAATAAGATGCTTCTGGGTCGAGCTTCAGTTGGTTCTGGGGTTCAATTACAGAGTAATCTCCCGTATCCACCGCCGTACTTATTTCACCATAGCGCAGGGCAGCCTTTAGTGCCGCTTTGGAAAAGTTCCCTGTCACGGCGTAATCCGCTTTGCCCCCAGGAGCAATCAAGTTCATCGGAACAGCCGAAAACTGAAGCGTTGCCCCTCCTTGCAAAAACAGAACCTTATAATCCTCAGGTACGCCCATAACCTCCCGCAGTTTTTGCTCAACGCCCTGACATATGGCAATATAAGTTTTGGATCGGTGGCTCATCTCCATGACCGACATACCGGTATTGTTCCAGTCAAGCATTTCTTTTGCGGCTCTTTCAAGAACAGCCTGGGGCAGTATTGCCGGCCCCGCCGAAAAATTGTACACTCTTGACATATCATGCCCTCCTATTTAGATCAATTCAGTTTTTTGCCTTTAGTCTTGCGGCTCCACGGCTTCAACGGCAAGTTCCCCCTCTGCAGGTTCCTCGGCCTCCGTTGCCTCTTGGGCTTCCCTCTCTGCGGCAAGCAACGCCTGCGCTATTGCTCCCATGGGGGCAGAGCCGGGCATCATTCCGGTAACCTCCCTTATGCTGGGCAACTCATCCTGACTGACTATTTCCGGTTCGTCGTCATATTCGTTTTCTTCTTGAGCAGAATAAATTTGTGGGGTTTTTACAAGCTCGTAATCAGAGTACATTTCCATACCTGAGCCTGCCGGGATAAGCTTGCCGATGATTACGTTTTCTTTTAGCCCTAGCAATCTGTCGACCTTGCCTCGTATGGCAGCCTCGGTAAGAACCCGCGTTGTTTCTTGGAAGGATGCCGCCGACAAAAAGCTCTCGGTTGCCAGTGATGCCTTGGTTATTCCCAGCAAGAGCAACATTCCATCGGCCTTTTCCAAATCAGCCTCACCTGCGTCAATCCGGTTCTGAATATCCTGATTGGCCTTTTCAAACTCGAATATATCCACAATAGAACCGATTAATAATCCGGTATTCCCTGAACTTTCAACACGTATTTTCCTCATCATCTGCCGGGCGATTACTTCAATGTGCTTGTCGTTTATGTCAACACCCTGCTGACGGTAAACATGCTGCACCTCGCTGATCAGGTAGTTGTGTACGGCACTTTCGCCTTTAATTGCCAAAATATCGTGCGGATTTAACGAACCCTCGGTAAGCATATCGCCCTTGCTCACCCTGTCACCGGCTTTTGCCCTAAGCATGCCAGATGCCGGAATTTGATAGGTTTTAACCTCAGCGGTTTCGTTATTCGTCACCGTAATCACGCAAATCGCACCTTTGCGAGCTTCCTCAATACTTATCGTGCCGTCAATTTCGGAAAGAGTGGCACATCTTTTGGGCTTACGTGCCTCAAACAATTCCTCAACCCTGGGCAAACCCTGTGTAATATCCTCGCTTGTTGCGATTCCTCCAGTATGGAAGGTTCTCATAGTTAGCTGGGTACCCGGCTCACCAATGGACTGAGCGGCAATAATCCCAACACTCTCCCCCACATTTACCGGCTCACCAGTTGCCAAGTTAGACCCATAGCATTTGGCACAAACACCATGAGGGGAACGGCAGGTAAGCACGGAACGGATTTTAACTGTTTTCACTCCGGCTTCCTCTACAAGCCCGGCATCCTTTTCAGATAACATGGTGTCGGAGTAAATAACCGTTTTGCCCTGATCGTCTTTTACATCCTCAAGCGCAAAGCGTCCGACAAGACGCTCTGACAGCGGCTCTATAATTTGACCTGACTCGCCAATGTCCGAAACCTCAATCCCTCCTGTTGTGCCGCAGTCAAGCTCCCTGATGATAACATCCTGAGAAACATCAACCAGCCGCCGCGTCAAATAACCGGAGTCCGCCGTACGCAGTGCGGTATCCGCCAAGCCCTTTCTGGCTCCGCGTGAAGATATAAAGTACTCTAAAACACTCAGACCCTCGCGAAAATTAGATTTTATGGGGATTTCAATAGTTTTTCCCGCTGTGTTTGCCATCAGCCCGCGCATTCCTGCCAATTGCCTAATCTGATTGATGCTTGAACGCGCCCCTGAGTGGGCCATCATAAAAATAGGGTTGTCCTTGTTTAGATTTTTTTCCATCTCTTTGGTGACGCGATCAGTGGTATCAACCCATTCCCTCACCACAAGGCGGTAACGCTCATCCGCGGTAATAAATCCCCGGCGATACTCACGGTCAATATCTGCAACTTTTTTTTCAGACTGCATGATAAGCTCAGGCTTATTTTCCGGAACCACCATATCAGAAATAGATATGGTAATCGCGCCTTGGGTAGAATAACTGAAGCCCTGAGCCTTAACTCTGTCAAGCACCTCCGCGCTTTTGGCAAATCCGTGCTGTTTTATGCAACGGTCGATGATGCGGGAAAGTTCTTTGCTTCCTGCCAGAAATGAAATCTCCAAATCAAATATACGCGCGGGATCGGTTCGGTCAACATAGCCCAGATCCTGCGGAATCGGCTCATTGAAAATCAAACGCCCTACCGTACAGTCAACCAAACGCGATACTGTTTCACCTTGATATTCACCAGTAAACCGCACCTTAATCGGAGCATGGATGCCCACAACCCCGCTGTTATATGCCATTAGAGCTTCCTGTTTGTTGCTGAACATTTTTCCCGCACCCTTTTCATTGGGGCGTTCCATGGTCAGGTAGTAGGATCCCAGAACCATATCCTGAGTCGGCACAGTAACCGGGCGACCGTCCTTAGGGTGAAGGAGATTATTTGCGGAAAGCATCAAAAACCGCGCCTCCGCCTGAGCTTCAGCGGAGAGTGGAACGTGTACTGCCATCTGGTCTCCGTCAAAGTCGGCATTGTAGGCTGTGCAGACAAGGGGATGAAGCTTTAGCGCACGCCCTTCGACCAATATCGGCTCGAACGCCTGAATGCCCAGCCTGTGCAAAGTCGGGGCACGGTTGAGCAGGACAGGGTGCTCCGAGATAACTACCTCCAAAGCATCCCACACCTCTGTCCGCGTTCTCTCGACCATTTTTTTTGCAGATTTGATATTGTTAGCAACACCGTCTTCGACTAATTTTTTCATAACAAACGGCTTGAACAGCTCAAGTGCCATCTCTTTAGGCAATCCGCACTGATATATTTTCAGTTCAGGGCCTACCACTATAACCGAACGACCTGAATAGTCAACACGCTTGCCCAGAAGGTTCTGCCTGAATCGCCCCTGCTTGCCCTTGAGCAAATCGGAAAGGCTTTTGAGGGCACGATTATTCGGCCCGGTAACCGGACGCCCCCGCCTGCCGTTATCAATAAGGGCATCAACCGCTTCCTGCAGCATCCGTTTTTCGTTGCGTACAATAATATCCGGCGCACCAAGCTGCAACAGCTTTAGAAGCCGATTATTGCGGTTGATAACCCTGCGGTACAAATCATTGAGATCGCTCGTGGCAAACCGCCCGCCATCTAGCTGTACCATCGGGCGCAGATCCGGAGGAATAACCGGTATCGCATCTAAAATCATCCATTCGGGGCGGTTGCCTGACACTCGGAATGAATCCACAGCCTCCAAACGCTTAATCAATCTCATTTTCTTCTGACTGGAGGCCTCCTTCAGCTCCTCGCGCAGTTCATGCGAAAGAGCCTCGCAGTCGATTTTTTCAAGCAACTTTTTTATTGCCTCGGCACCCATCCCCGCCTCAAAGTCATCCTCGTATTTTTCCCTGAAATCACTGTATTCTTTTTCCGTTAAAATCTGATTTTTGTCCAGTGGGGCATCACCCGGATCAATAACAATATACGCCGCAAAATATAGCACCTTTTCCAAAACGCGAGGCGACATATTCAAAATAAGACCCATTCTTGATGGGATGCCTTTGAAATACCATATATGACTGACCGGTGCGGCAAGCTGGATGTGACCCATCCGATCACGCCTGACCTTGCTCCGTGTAACCTCAACGCCGCAACGATCACATATACGCCCCTTATAGCGGATCTTTTTATATTTGCCGCAATAGCACTCCCAATCCTTTTGCGGGCCGAAGATTTTTTCGCAGAACAGCCCCTCCCTTTCGGGTTTAAGTGTTCTGTAGTTGATTGTTTCAGGCTTCCTGATCTCACCTCTTGACCAATCTCGTATCAATTCAGGTGACGCTAATGCAATTTTTACCGCTTCAAAATCTGTGTACCCCATGCTTAACCCCTTCTTTCACAACAGTTATTTTAACTGCTCGTATATCTGGCTTTGCCCCGTAATCCTATTTTTTTCCACAACTAGGTTTCCTCCTTTACCTATTCAGCTTTGTCGTCCATATCGTCTTCCTCCGCTTCAATATCATCATCGTCCTCATCATCAATATCATCAATGTCACCAACGTCAACATCATCAATGTCAACGTCATCAATATCATCAGCATCTTCCCCATTTTCATAGGAAAAGTCGTCTTCCGTCAGTTCCCCCACCCTGAATCCACGTTTTTCCATGTCCTGGTCTTCAACATAAGCTTCACGCTCCGAGGCGCGGGGATTGCGTGCGAATGCATCTTCTTCCTCATCATCCCCTAAAACGATTTCCTGCATCGCCTTGTCTAACACCCGCACATCCAAGCCCAATGACTGCAATTCCTTAATCAGCACTCGGAATGACTCAGGCACCCCCGGTTTGGGTACATTATGCCCCTTGACAATGGACTCGTAGGTTTTGACACGCCCCACAATATCGTCCGACTTGACTGTTAAAATTTCCTGCAAAGCATATGATGCACCGTAAGCCTCCAACGCCCAGACCTCCATTTCGCCAAAACGCTGACCACCAAACTGAGCCTTGCCTCCTAACGGTTGCTGAGTTACAAGACTGTAAGGGCCGGTTGAGCGTGCGTGTATTTTGTCGTCCACAAGATGGTGCAGCTTAAGAAAGTAAACATACCCGACAGTAACCTCATTGTCAAAAGGCTCTCCGCTCCTGCCGTCATAGAGTACGCTTTTGCCGTCCTGGCGCAGTCCTGCAAGCTGAAGGGTGTTTTCAATGTCAATCTCGTTGGCACCGTCAAATACCGGACTGGCAACATGCCAGCCCAAAACATGGGCCGCATAACCGAGATGGACCTCTAAAACCTGGCCGATATTCATACGAGAAGGGACACCTAAGGGGTTGAGTACAATGTCCAAGGGTGTGCCGTCTGGCAAAAACGGCATATCCTCCTGAGGCAATATCCGGGAAACCACGCCCTTGTTCCCATGACGCCCTGCCATTTTGTCGCCTACTGAAATTTTGCGTTTTTGGGCAATGTATACACATACGCCCATGTTAACCCCAGGGGAAAGCTCATCCCCATTTTCACGAGTAAAAACCTTAACATCAACCACTGTTCCGGATTCGCCGTGGGGAACACGCAAAGATGTATCGCGTACTTCACGCGCCTTTTCACCGAAAATAGCCCGCAACAGGCGTTCCTCGGGAGTAAGCTCGGTTTCTCCCTTAGGGGTAACCTTGCCAACAAGAATATCCCCGGCACGCACCTCGGCACCTATGCGGATAATACCCCCATCATCAAGGTCTTTAAGGGCATCATCGCCCACATTGGGAATATCACGAGTAATTTCTTCCCCGCCAAGCTTGGTATCCCGCGACTCAATCTCATACTCTTCGATGTGGACCGAGGTGAAGACGTCATCCTTAACCAAGCGTTCATTTATTAAAATAGCATCCTCATAGTTGTAGCCCTCCCACGTCATAAAGCCGACCAAGGCGTTCTTGCCCAAAGAAATTTCACCTTCATCGGTAGAGGGTCCATCAGCCAGAACGTCGCCTTTTTTCACCCTGTCGCCCTTATTCACAATGGGTCTTTGATTTACGCAGGTACCCTGATTGCTTCTTACGAACTTTGAAATTTTATATTCCTTAACCTCGCTTGTATCGTCATGTCTCACCTTTATAAGCTTTGCCGACACATACTCAACCGTACCATCGCCTTGAGCCAATACAACTACCCCGGAATCGCAGGCTGCCCGATATTCAATACCGGTGGCAACATAAGGTGCCTCGGTTACCAGAAGGGGTACCGCCTGACGCTGCATATTGGAGCCCATCAAGGCACGGTTGGCATCATCGTTTTCCAAAAACGGAATCATAGCGGTTGCTACAGAAACCATCATCTTGGGGGACACATCAACATAATCAATGCGCTCATTCTCAACCTCAACAATGTCTCTTGCGCGGCAGGTCACTCGTTCATTGACAAATTTGCCATCTTTATCCACGGGTTCGTTTGCCTGCGCCACAACATACTCATCCTCCACATCTGCGGTCATGTATACAACCTCATCTGTCAGCCTATGGGTTTCAGGCTCAACCTTTCGCATGGGCGATTCAATAAAGCCATAGTCATTTATCCGGGCATATGTTGAGAGATAGGAAATCAGCCCGATATTCGGCCCCTCGGGCGTTTCAATGGGACACATGCGCCCATAGTGACTATAGTGAACGTCACGCACCTCAAAGTTTGCGCGCTCCCTTGACAGGCCGCCCGGACCCAGTGCCGACATACGCCTCTTGTGTGTCAGCTCTGCCAATGGATTTGTTTGATCCATGAACTGGGATAGCGGACTGGATCCGAAAAACTCTTTTATTGCTGCCGTTACCGGGCGGATGTTAATCAGGCTTTGGGGCGTAACAATATCTAAATCCTGAATTGTCATGCGTTCCCTTATAACACGCTCCATACGCGAAAACCCTATGCGGAACTGGTTCTGCAAAAGCTCCCCCACGCTACGGAGGCGGCGATTGCCAAGGTGGTCTATGTCATCGGTTGTGCCGATGCCGTGTGCAAGTCCGCAAATATAGTTTATGGATGAGAGAATATCGTCATGGATGATATGATTTGGAACAAGATCCACAGCCCTCTCTCTAAGTGCTTCCCGGATGTCTGATGGGTTCGAATCCAGGATTTCCTGTAAAACTGAAAAGCATACCTTTTCTCTGATGCCAACCTCCTTGGGATCAAAGTCAATATACCCCGAAATGTCAACCATTCCATTGTTGAAAATTTTGACTTCTCTGCCGTCCACGTTGACCCACATCTCGCGGACACCTCTGTTCTCAAGCTCTAAAACCTGAGTACGGCCAAGAACTGTATCGGCATTAGCAAGAATCTCTCCGGTCAGGGGATCCGCCACCGGACGCGAAAGTGTCTTGCCGGTCATACGAGGAGCAAATGACAACTTCTTGTTAAATTTATATCTGCCAACCAGGGATAAGTCATAGCGTTTGGGATCAAAAAATAAATTGTCAATCAATGACTTGGCACTTTCCACTGTTGGCGGCTCACCCGGACGCATCCGGCGGTAAATTTCAAGCAAAGCGTCCTCTTCTGTTTTGCTTGGATCCTTTTCAAGCGTTGCGGCTATACGCTCATCGCCTCCGAGAAGTTCTAAAATTTCGGTATCGCTACATATGCCCAGTGCGCGGATAAGAGCAGTGATTGGTAATTTTCGGTTTTTATCAATCCTCACATAAAAAATATCGTTAATATCTGTTTCATACTCCAGCCACGCACCACGATAAGGAATTATGGTGCTAGAAAAGGTCTTGTCTGCCGAATGCTCCCCCTCCTGGAAGTAATACACGCCCGGACTGCGTACTATCTGCGAGACAATAACCCTCTCTGCCCCATTGACAATGAAGGTGCCACTGTCGGTCATCAGGGGAAAATCACCCATAAAAATCTCTTGCTCTTTAATCTCCTCTGTCTCTTTGTTGCGCAACCTTACCCGCACTCTTAATGGTGCCGCATAGGTGGCATCCCTTTCCTTACATTCGGACACCGAATATTTAGTTTCGCTTTCCAGCAGATAATCGATGAATGAAAGCTCCAAATTCCCGGTATAGTCAGACACAGACGCTACATCGCGGAAAACCTGCTTCAGCCCGACATCTAAAAACCATTGGTAGGAATTTTTCTGCACCTCAATGAGGTTGGGAAGCTCTAAGACCTCGTCAAGTCTTGAGTAACTTTTGCGTTCTCTTCTTCCATAGCGCACGTTTTTGACCATTTAACCGCCAACTCCTTCAGTTGATTCTTGCGCTAACCCGGGATAAAAAATCAGGGGTTAGCATTATCTGTACACTTCGACACGCCAGGGTGCGTGTATAGAGCATCGCGCCCCCACCTTGTCTAATAGGGAAAAATGTGTTATACTGCGGTTGTCCGGGAGTTTTGGGGTATCCCCCTCTGCTCCGGGCGAGAACAAGGCAGTTATCTTACATTGTATTATTGATTTCCTTTTGTGTCAATATTTTTTTGAAGGTTTTCGGGCCTGGTTTGTGAACTTTTTGTGAACAAAACGCCTGGCATCTCCGTGAGCGGAAGTGCTGGGCCTTTGGGCTGAATTCCAATCGGGCAAAAAAGGAGCATTTCACCATGTTAAAAAATATTAGAACGCCCTTGTTAAAAGGTGATATTGTCGACCTGCATGCTGGAGATAAGGTTTCCCTTTCTGGTATTATTTACACAGGCAGGGATGCCGCTCATCGGCGTCTGGTTGAGCTTTTGGAGCAAATGGAGCCTCTGCCTTTTGATATACGCGGACAAGTTATTTATTACGCCGGACCCTGCCCCGCCAAACCGGGTAAAGTAATCGGGCCTGTCGGGCCTACCACCTCAGGGAGAATGGATGCGTACGCTCCCAGGCTTATACAGGAAGGTTTAGGCGTTATGATAGGCAAGGGCGGACGTTCAGATGACGTAATTGATGCTATTAAGCAGCATACCGGGCTTTATCTGGCAGCGATCGGCGGCGCGGCGGCAGTTATGGCAAAATGCGTTGTCAAGAGCGAGATTGTTGCATTCGAGGACTTAGGCACCGAGGCAATCCGTGTTCTAACAGTTGAGAATATGCCCCTCTATGTCGCTATTGACTGCCGGGGCAGGTCTATTTACGAACGGTGAAGGTTATTTAAGGATACATCGAAAACCCTCATTTTCCGGCGAGCCGGAAAATGAGGGTTCAGCTTTTCGTCCCAAAAACTCGTAAATACATGAAAAGCAGATATATCAAGGCACCATTAGCTTTGAAAATTTCTGAAAAAACACGACTAGCTTGAAAAGCTCTGAAAAAACGATTACGCTGAATGCCGTGGCGAACACCTTAACCCACATGGCAAGCGGCAGTGGTGCTGTGCCAAAAAACGCACCGGCAAACTGAATCATAAGAACCTGTATAATAAAAGTGCAGCCTACAACAAAAATCATTGGGCGGTTTTTGAGAATATTCTTGAAAATGCTGACCCCATGAAGCTCCCGGCAATTAAAGGCGTTGAACAATTGAAACAGCGAGAACAGGGCAAACATAACTGTTTGCATTTCACCATAATCGGCACCCAGAAAATTAAAGGCGTATTGCGCCAAAACCATTATTGTGATATACAGCCCGGTAAGCCCTACACGCAGAAGCAACGCCTTTGAGAGAATATTTTCGCTCCGTTTAACAGGCGGACGAGTCATAACACTCTTGTGTACCGGTTCCAATCCTAGCGTTAAGGCGGGCGGCCCATCCATGATAATATTCACCCATAGTAGCTGAAGGGCAGTAAATGGTGCTATAAAGCCGTATTCCGGCAACAATGGGGCAAACAAAACACATGCTAAAACCACCATCACCGATGACACATTAGCGGTAAGCTGAAAAATAATAAACCGCTTGAAGTTTTCATAAATGCCACGTCCCCAGTGTATCGCCCTGACAATAGTAGAAAAAGAGTCGTCAAGCAGTACGATATCGCAGGCTTCCTTGGAAACCTCTGTACCGGCGATCCCCATGGCAATCCCAACATCTGCGTTTTTCAAAGCGGGCGCATCGTTGATGCCGTCGCCGGTTACAGCTACCACATTCCCCATGCTTTTAAGGAGTTTAACCACCCTCATTTTGATTGAAGGGGTACTGCGTGCGATAACCTTTATGGATTCCAGCCGTTTGCTTAATTCTTCATCAGTCAAGTGTTCTAGTTCCCGGGCCTCTACGGCACCCGCAAGGGCGGAGCCGTTTTTATCTAATACACCCAATTCATTGGCAACAGCAGAGGCTGTGAGTATATTGTCGCCTGTAAGGATTTTGAGGGAGACACCTGCCGAGCGGCAGTTTTTCACGGCCTCGAATACGTCTGCCCTGAGCGGATCGGCAATGGCGGCAAAGCCGTCAAACGTCATACCGCTTTCAATTTCTGCCTCCACAAAACCCGGGCAAGAGTCAAAAAGCCTATGCCCAAAGGCAATAATACGGCAGGCCTTTTGCTGGTACTCTTTCATCTCTGCCTCAATTTCAGCACATTCATCTTCACTAATTGTGCAGAAGGCAAGTATTTTTTCCGGGCTGCCTTTGCTGTAGGCTATATAACCATCTGATTCCTTAGCCAATGTGGTCATACATTTTTTCTCAGAAGAAAAAGGGAAGGAGTGGATAGTCCCGATGCTTTGGCGGCATTTGCGGTAATTTAAACCGTCCTCTTTTTCCGATGCGCTAATCAGGGCACATTCTGTTGGATTGCCTATAAAAACGCCGTTTTCTCCTACATCCGCCGTGCTGTTAACACAAATGTTCTGAAAAACAAACGCATTTGTTATTTCATTTACCACAGTCATTTTATTTTCTGTGAGGGTTCCGGTTTTATCTGAGCATATGATGTTAACACAGCCTACTGTTTCAGAGGCAATCATCTTTTTAACCAAAGCGTTTTCTCGCGAAAGCTTAATAATATTAAGAGACAGCGAAACAGCAACAATAGTAGGCAGGCCCTCAGGCACCGATGCTACAATCAAAACAATGCTGGTAAGAAAAGCATCTAATACAACTGTCATATTCAAGCCATTTCCGGAAAAATGGAGTATTTGCGCGATGAATACAACCGCGGCGGCTACAATACCAAAAACAGCGATTGTTTTCCCTAAGCGCCCAAGACGTTCCTGCAAAGGGGTAGTTGAGTTTACCTTTGCGGAAAGCTCGCGGGCGATTTTGCCGAATTCGGTATTATCTCCTACTGAGGTAACTAAAGCTTTGGCAAACCCGCCGGTTATATATGTGCCTGAATACAGCATATTGGCACGTTCGGCAACCGGGGTTTTTTCATCAGAAAAGGTAGCTAGAGCGTTTTTCCCGGCAGGGACACTTTCACCAGTAAGTGCCGATTCGTCCGCGCTTAAATCGGTACTCTCCAGCAGCCGGCAATCGGCAGGAATTTTGTCGCCGGCTGAAAGCAAAAGTATATCCCCAGGAACAACGTCTTTTTGATGGAGGATAACCGGGTTGCCCTCCCGCATAGCTCTTATGGCAATATCCTCATTAATTTTGTTGAGTGCCTCAAATGCCTTGGCACTCTTCCCCTCCATAACCACCGTTATTGCAATAGTAAGTGATATGGCGGCAAAAATCCCCGCGCATTCCAAAAAATCGGTGTGTCCTCCGGTTATGGTACCGATAACATTTACGGCAACGGCAATCGCCCCGGCAGCAATCAGTAGCAAAATCAATGGTTCCGCAAGTATATGCCTTATACGTCCGAAAACGCCCTCCGGCTTTTCCTTTGTCAGGTGGTTTTTTCCATATTTTTCAGCATTTTTTATGGCTTGTCCTCTGCTCAGGCCATCGCCGGCGTGGGTGTTCAGGATTTCAATCAGGTTTTCTTTAGATTCTAAAAAATCTCTCATGTCTGTACGCTCCTTAAGCTTCTGTATTCAATAGATTCCCTGAAAAATAAAAAACTCATATATAAGCCCTGCGGGGCTTATATATGAGTCTCGTCATTTAAGGCAAGCCAGGTCTGACGACCGGGATTGTTGGCTTGACACACGGATCCGAATCCGCGCAAACTACTCCCTCACGGAATGTTCTATTGTCACTGCATTAAAACATATGCTATCAACTATGTCAAGACTTTTTTATTCTGCATCTTGATATTTTTTATTTTCCCGGGGAAAAAAGTCTCATATCCCGACATGGCATATATAGCTGTGGAGCGGGGAACCCTCTCTATTTCACCGTAACCCTGAACACCTTAGAGGCCCTGTTCTTCTTCGTTTTCCCTACAGTGTGGGTGACACGGCAGCGGTAAAATTTTCTGCCTTTTTTCTTTGTGGAAGGCTTGTAGCTTTTCTTTTTTGCAGCCTTGCCTTTGATATTTTTAAAGCCGCTTTTTTGTTTTTTGCTTGCCTGCCACTGATACGTAAGCTTGCCGCCCTTGCCCATGTTTTTGGCCTTGATTTTCAGCGTCAGCTTCTTTTTCCTCTTCACGCTGATTTTGGTTTTCTTAGGGCTGGTGACCTTTGGCTTTGCCGCCTTTGCCGCCGCGGCCGGCTTCTGTGTCGGCGCAGGGGTGGTTGGTGCGGACGTTGGCGCGGAGGTTGGCGCGCTGGTGGGTGCGGGTGCACTGGTTGGACTCAGCTTCTTCTCTGGGGTAAAAATCTTCACAGGGGTGGCCTTGCCGTTACTAGGAAGCTCAAGTATTCCGTTGCCCAGCTGGCCGAACCCATTATCTCCCCATGCCCACAGGGTACCGTCAGCCTTGAATGCCATAGTGTGGTTGGCGCCAGCCGTAACGATCGCCCAGTCATTAGCCTCTCCCACCTTGGCAGGGGCGAAGTCATTGTGTCCCCACTGCCACAGTGTGCCGTCAGCCTTGAGTGCCACGGTATGGAAGGTGCCAGCAGAAACGCTCTCCCAGTTATCGTCACTGCCTATCTGTGCAGGGAGGGGGTCTCCAAGTCCCCACGCCCACAGTGTGCCGTCAGCCTTGAGTGCCAGGGTACGGTTGGTACCGGCAAAAACGCTTTCCCAGTCACGAGCCCCGCCTACCTGTACCGGGGTGGTTTTGCCGTCCGTTGTGCCATCGCCCAGCTCGCCCTGACCATTCGCTCCCCAGCCCCACAGCGTGCCGTCAGTCTTGAGTGCCAGGGTGTGGCTGTTGCCGGCTGAAACGCTCGCCCAGTCTGTGTCTTTTCCTACCTGTACCGGGGTGGCTTGATTGACCTTTGTGCCGTCGCCCAGCTGGCCGCTGGTATTACTTCCCCATGCCCACAGCGTGCCGTCAGACTTGAGTGCCATGGTGTGCATGCCACCAGCTGAAACGCTTGCCCAGTCTGCGTCACTGCCAACCTGAAGCGGGGTGCTTTGGCTAAGATTAAACCCTCCCCAGCCCCACAGGGTGCCGTCAGACTTCAGTGCCACGGTATGGAAGGCGCCAGCTGAAACACTCTCCCAGTCATCGTCCCCGCCTACCTGTACCGGGGTGATTTTGTCGTCCGTTGTTCCATCGCCCAGCTGACCGTATTCATTACTTCCCCACGCCCACAGTGTGCCGTCAGACTTGAGTGCCACGGTATGTACGCCACCAGCTGCAACGCTTGCCCAGTCCTCAGGCTGACCAACCTGTGCAGGGGTGGTGGTTTGGTTGTCCCTTGAGCCTAGCCCCAGCTCACCGCTGCCATTCCGTCCCCAGGCCCACAGTGTGCCGTCAGTCTTCAGTGCCACGGTATGGTGAGCGGAAGCATAAACGCTTGCCCAGTCTGTGTCTCCATTGCCTACCTTCACAGGGGTTTCTCTGGGGGTTGTTGTGCCGTCACCAAGCTGGCCGCTGGCATTAGTTCCCCAGCCCCACAGTGTGCCGTCAGTCTTGAGTGCCATGAAGTTGAGGATACCCTCATAGACGCCAATCGCAGCACTGGCCCAGTCCTCGTCCTCGCCTACCTGCACAGGGGTTAATGCACCACTATTCTTACCCCAGTGCCACAGTGTGCCGTCAGTCTTGAGTGCAAGGCTGTCCGCCGCGTTAGCCGCAGCACTTGCCCAGTCTGTGTCACTGCCAACCTGTACCGGGGTGTTTCTGTCCTCCGTTGAGCCGATGCCCAGCTGACCGAACTCATTCGCTCCCCACGCCCACAGCGTGCCGTCATCCTTGAGCGCAAGGGTGTGGTCGTAGCCAGCCGTAACGCTGGCCCAGTCCTCATCCCCGCCTACCTGCACAGGGGTTAATGCACCACTATTCTTACCCCACTCCCACAGCGTGCCGTCATCCTTGAGTGCCAGGCTATACGCGTAGCCAGCAGAAACGCTTGCCCAGTCTGTGTCATCGCCCACCTGTGCCGGAGCCATTTTTACGACCGTTGTGCCATCGCCCAGCTCGCCGTCATTATTCGCTCCCCAGCCCCACAGCGTGCCGTCTTTTTTGAGTGCCAGGGTGTGGTTGACGCCAGTCGAAACACTCGCCCAGTCTGTGCCGTCAAGCTGTACCGGAGCGGCTTTGTCCGCTGTTGTGCCATCGCCCAGCCGACCTAAATCACTACTTCCCCACGCCCACAGTGTGCCGTCAACCTTGATCGCATAGCTGTTGTAGTCGCTAACCGCAATCTGGGCAATGCCCGACTGGCCGTCCCACTTAGCGTCACTTCCGGCGGCGTACAGGGGCATACCCGAAATGCCGGGCAGCAGCGCAAGCAGCATAGCTGCCGCAACAATAAGCGCGGTTAGTTTTTTGGGGCTTTCAGTGGTTATCATGGTAAAATCCTCCTTAATTTTACCCTCCTTTACAAGGAGGGTGCCTCCCGCGAAATGCGAGGGGTTATGTTAAGCGGGAATTTCCCGCTTAAACGCACAGCAAAAGACGGCTGCCCTTCTTAATAGAAGAGCCGCCGTCTTTGTTATCAGTATTCAGTTTCAGGGCATGACGAACTGTCTTGTCTTGTCTTGTCTTGTCTTGTCTTGTCTTGTCTTGTCTTGTCTTGTCTTGTCTTGTCTGAGTGATTTTAGCACAATTCAGCATATTTGTCAAGCCCCTTTCCACAGTTTTTCCTGCCGGGAGAAAGTATAGCAGGATACAATAGGTCTGTCAAGGGGGGCAACGAATATTTTTACGGTTCAATATGCATAATTACATGGTGTATATTGACGAATTAGCTTTCCGGGTGGCGATCTAGTTACCGCCTGGCAAAAAGGTACTCGGGATTTTCTTTTTCTTCTGAGTATGCCTGTAAACAGACAGCACTAGACCCACGCCCACAAAGCTTGTAACCATTGAGGAGCCTCCGCAGGATAAAAACGGCAACGAATTCCCTATGACTGGTAAAAAAGAGAGGCACATGGCGATATTGATTGCCGACTGGAAGAAAATCATGCCGAAAACCCCGGCGCAAATTACCTGTCCCCGTATATCCTTGGCGTTAGCGGAATTTATGAGTATCTTTATGCTTAATGTCAGCAAAATCAACAGCACAGCTATACAGCCTAAAAATCCAAAAGCACTTCCTAAGAAGGCGAAAATAAAGTCGTTGTGCATTTCAGGCACATAAATATGCTCCCCAAAAAGACCGTTTCCTGTCAGCCTTCCCGAGCTTATAGCTAAAAAAGTATAGTATTGCTGATTATACGTCCCCTGTATATCGAGTTCAGAGGGATTTAGAACGGTCAAAATCCTTTTCTGCTGCATAGGACTTAACACAAATGTCCACATAATAGGAATCATGATTACAGCCGCAGCTGATGCCGCCGCGAAATACCGCCATTTCAGCCCTGCCGCAAACATCATGCAAACAAATACGCACAAAAACATCAGCGCCATCCCTGAATCTCCCTGCAATTGAACGAGCAATACCGGAATCATGCCGTGAATGCAAAGCAAAATGAGATTCTTAGGACGGTTGAGCTGGTGATGTACTTTATATATGTGCAAGGCAAATGATAAAATAAATGCAAGCTTTAGAATCTCAGAAGGCTGAACGCTCATGTTAATTCCAGGGATAATAATCCAACGTCTAGCCTCAGGCCGTGCCGCCGTGGCCGCTCCAAAAATAAAGCTTGATATAAAAAACAGGTATGCTGCCGGGACATAAAACTTCCATAATTCAGTTATAATTTTGTGGGGGATATGGGAGATTGTCAGAGCTGTTAATATACCGATTACTGTAGCAACAGCCTGGGTTGAGAGGTTGCCCGATCTCAGCCCCAGGCTTGAAGAGTGTTCGCTCCTCAACAATCCTAAAATAAGCACAAGACTCAAAAAAGCCAAGCCTAGGCAAGCTGCCCAGATTACCCAGTCAACCTTTTTAGCGTATCTTAAGAAAGGATTTTGTGACATACGGCACTAGACCTCCTGGGCTGTGTCTAAAAAAATAGGGATTAAATTGTCCGGGAAGCAACAGGGGGAGTGTCCCATTCGAGCAAAGCGGCACACATGGTCACGGCAAACCTCTTCTGGTAACCATCGTTCCGCAGAAGAGCCTCATCTGCGGCGTTAGTCAAAAACCCACATTCCACCAGTATAGATGGGCAAAGCGCTTTTTTCAAAAGGTAAACCTCAGTTTTCTTTGCCTTACGCTTTCCTTGAAATTCACGGTTTAATCTATTCTGCATCAGCTCGGCAAAGCTCTGATTGTTATCCCTTCCATTGTGAAAAACCTGAACGCCGCCGTACTTAGGGTCAGGGAATGTGTTTTGATGAATGCTTATCAAAACAGCCCCTTCGATTCCATTAACAAGCCTCGCCCTGGCCCTAAGGTCGGAGCTTTTCTTTTTAGATATACCACTAATCCCAAAATCATACAAAGAAACATCGCTTTCGCGGGTCAAAATGGGCTTAAACCCTAAAAAACGCAGTATAACCTCGCTTTTTAACCCTATGTCTAAGTTATACTCGCTCTCCTTTTTGCCGCTGATTGGGGATACCGCACCTCCGTCAACCCCGCCATGCCCCGGGTCTATAACTGGGACGTACCGAAAGAGCGGGACCGGAGGCAAAACACGGCTTTCCGGAAAAGCCATTGGCGTGGGTACGCCCTGCACCGGCAATACACCCGGTTGCTGGAAAAATGCCAGGCCTGTCAAGCTAATCACTACAGAAGCCAAAAGGCAAAGGCAAAGCTGGTTTTGGGTTTTTGATGAAAATCTCATATCCCGCGCCTCCCTACATCTCATCCTATGACAAAGGGGGTGCGTTTATTCGATAGAAAGCTACTGCCTGTACTTTCTGGCACCGCCAGGCACCGCCACAACAATGCGGCGCAACGGCTCGTTGCCTACAGAGTGTGTAGTAACCTCGGGGTTGTCCTGCAAGGTTGCGTGAATCACATGTCGGGCATAAGCATTCATAGGATCTAATATTTGGTTTGATTTGTAGCGTACGGCATTGGCGGCAGTTCTGTGCGCCAATGAGATCAATGCCGTATCACGCTTTTCCCGGTATTGCTCGGTATCAATTACAACACGAGTATGCTTTTCCTTGTCACGGTTAAGAATCCCTGAGACAAGCCGCTGAAGGGCATCTAATGTATCACCCCTGCGGCCTATCATCCGCCCCATATTTTCGCCGAAAACCTCAAGAAGGAGATGCTGGTCATTTTGGATTGCCTCCACTCGCGGAGGGGGATCGGATAAATTCATCCGGCCCAAAATTCCATTTAGCAGGGAAACAGCCTTTTCAGTAAACTCAGGTGAAGGCGGCTCGCTTTCCTGGTTCCAGCTTCCGCGGCACCCTATATCACTCCTGATTTTAGGAAAGGAAGCAATGGGGCGAGCGGATATTCCTGCCCTATCCGGCTTGGCTATTGGCGGTTTTGGAGTTGTCTGAACCGTTGCGGCAGGCTTGGCCCTTTTCTCTGGCGAGGCTTCGGGGGTTTCATTGACAATCAGCGTTGCGCGTATTTTGGCAGGCGAGGACCCAATTCCTAAAAACCCGCTTTTCTGTTTTTCGAGCACCTCAATTGAGACAGCATCCTGCTCTACCCCCAGCTCCTTTAGCGCGGAGCTTATCGCTTCTTCTATAGTTTTTCCCATAAATTCAATGCTTTTACTCAAAACTCAATCGTCTCCTTCAAATTTAGATTCATCTCCGCCTGTTGTGTCTAAGGAATTTTGCATTTTATATCTTTTCGGTTTTTTCTTTTTGCTTTTTTCGGCAATACGCTCAGCCCGGCGTTTACGGTCCTCCTCGCGCTGCCTGAGTTCTGCTTCCCTCTTGCGTTCTTCAAGGGCAAGCTTTTCCGCGTCCTCCCTGTCAAGCACTCCATTGAAATGCCTGGTTAAAAAGTACTCCTGCGGTATCCCGATTAGATTTTGGGTCATCCAGTACAGGCTCAGAGCCGCAGGCAGCATAAACCCAAACCACAAGCTAAAGCCAGGCCCAAGCAACAGCATCATAAGCCTTGTGTTCCGGGGCTGAGCGGACTGAACGACCGCGAATTTTTGGATTATAATGGCCGACGCAAAGGAAACAAGTGCCGACAAAACCGGAAGAATTGCTAAAAGATCAAGACCATCCCAGGGCTTCCGCGGAACCCTTCCTAACTGAAAGATGCCAAGAAAGGTGAAGTTGATAGGCTCATATCTGGTGTCAATCTCACGAGCCATTTTTTGAACATCCTCGGGGTTTTTAATTGCTCCCCGCAAAATCACCGAATTGGCCTTTAAGTGTGATTTTTTCTTCTCTTCCTTGTCTTCACTCTCCCACAGCCTGGCATCCTCGTCAACCCATGACTGTACGGCATCGGCATCGTAAAGCCAGTCCTGAACCTCCTGCTGATTGCTCACCCATGTCTGGGAGGCCTCTAGCTCTTGGTAGCCGGCTGATCCGGCGGCATCAGGCATATCAGGGACAACAGCCGCCCCCGGGGCACCTGCGGCGATAAGCATAAGCACAAGAGTGCTCTCCATGCCCAAAAGATAACGCAATGGCTGGCGTATGATTCCAAACAGGGCGATGATGATGGGCATAGGTATAAAATTCCACAAGCAGCCGCCTGTCGGGGAAACGCCCTCCTGTTCATACAGCTTTTGCTGCTCCTGACCCAGCTTCACCCTGTCATTTTTATATTTTTTTTGAAGCTCGGTTACCTTGGGCATCAAGCGCTGCTGCTTCAGCATGCCCTTTTTCGCCTTGAAGGCGAAAAAAAACAAAACCATCTTGACAACAATTCCGAACAGGATAATCGCCACTCCGTATGAACCGGTCATGCTGTAAAGAGAGCGCAAAAGCCAGGCAAAGGGGTCAACAAGTCTACTCAAAAATTCCAAGTGCTAAACCAACTTTCTCAACGTGTGTTCAGGGAACCGGGTCCCACCCATCCTTGCAGAGGGGGTTGCATCTCAAGATCCGCCGGGCCGCCAGCCACCCTCCTCTAAGTACACCGTATTTTTCTATGGCCTCACAGGCATATGCCGAGCAGGTAGGACTAAAACGGCAGGCAGAGATGGTCTTGGGCGATATTGAGCGGCGGTACCAGCGTATCATCAGCAAAATCAGATGCTTCATCATGGCCTCCCGGAGGGTAAATCTTTTATTGCCGGGCTATGCCCAGCCTGCGGCTTAAAAGGAGCAGCTCGCCTTGCAAAGCTGAGAAAGGAGCGGCCTTTGCCCTGAACCGGGCAACAACAACGATATCATAGCCGGGGACAAACAAGCCCTCCTGCAAGCGATACGCCTCCTTTATCCGGCGGCGGATACGGTTCCTTTGCACCGCGCCGCCCAGCTTGGTGCTCACAGTCAGCCCCAGCCTGATGAGCCCCAGACGGTTCCTGGCGCAGTAAACGGCAAGGCAGGAGCCCGCGGTATTTCTGCCTCGGGCATACAGCCTGCGGAAATCCCGGTTGGCCGAAAGGGACACCGTTTTACGCATTAGGATGAGAGGATTTTGCGCCCCCTGAGGCGGCGGCGTGCCAAAACCTTGCGCCCATTGCGGGTTGACATGCGTTTGCGGAAGCCGTGTTCCTTGGAACGCTGCCTTTTTTTAGGCTGATAAGTTCTAACCATAAAAACACTCCTTGCATTAAAATACCCCTCCGCCCTCAGGCAGGAAGGCAAAAAAAATAACCAAGGGCATTATACAGCACCGCCCACCGGCTTGTCAAGCGTTTTGTTCAAGCCCGCCGCACACCGGAAATCATCCGGCAGACCGGAGAAAAGCCACAGCGGCACACCGGCGCAGGTACCTTTAAAAAATTTTTTCTTTTAGGGGTTGCTTTTCCAAAAGGCGTATGCTATACTGTAGACAAGCTGTGGCAGAGTAGCTCTGAAAAGAGCAGAGCCACACAGCGCGTTCCGCGTGTTTTGCCGCTTCCGCCTGTGGTTGGCGCCCGGCAGCTCCGGCAGGCCGTTTGGGTCCTGCGGGGTTGCTGACGGCGGGGAGGTAGAATCCATGGAATATGTGCTGCAAAAACATTTCCCTGATAAAAGGGAAAAATTTTAAGGAGGAAACTTAGGTATGAGACAGAAACGTACAAGAAAAATTTGGGCATTGGCGGTGGCCGTTGCAATGCTCATGTCCCTGGTTCCGCTGACTATGCTGGCGGCACTTCCCGCGGGGGACCTTTACCCGGTATTCGACTTCGCCAACGCAACAGAAGACAGCGGTGATCCGGGTACTTACACCAATGCCACCAGCGGAGACAACATCTATTCCATCGGGACAATAGGTGACATTGATGCCACAGGGCTGGTAGTCGATTCTGGCACAGGCTACAACAGCTTGGGTACCATTAGCCTCGTTGATGAAGTCACCAAGGACTGGGGCTACATGGTCATCGGCATCACAGGGAACACGCGCAACATACAAGTTCACCTGACCTCTGCGGAGGATGACGAAGCCAACGAAGACAAAGCATCCGGCGAGCCGGACGATGGTGTCTTCAACAACATTCTACAGGATGTTAGCCCGGCGTACACAACCAGCAACACGACCGGCAAAATCGCCATTATGCTTCCGTTCGATGCTCGTGAAATAGCTTCTGTCACTTTCCACAGTCACGCCGCGACCGATGTGACAATTGACAATGTGTACTTCACGGATAACGCAACCACAGACAATCTGGTGTACCAAGCTGGCTCAGTCGTAATCCCGCATGACAACACAGTTGGCACCCCCAACTGGAACAGCGGTGGCATTCCCTGGGAATACGGAGTAGGCTGGGGTAGCTTTTTGGGCGTAGTCGGTACCTCTACCTTAACAGGCGGTACCACCCCCACCGTAGATGCCTACACCGTCTTCGACTTCAAAGAGTCAGAGCAGGCGGGTACATCTTTAACCTACGGCACAGTTGGCGTTGATGCACGCTACTTCCATCCCGCTAATGGTACCGTAGCAACTGCCGGAACTCCTGTTGAAATTGTTGAATCAACAGAGAATGACAAAGGCAGCATAGGTGCAGTCAATGCTGAAGAGGACTACAGCTTCCTAATCGCCAGAGTTAAGGGCGATGGCATCTTAAACTTGGCATTCTTTTCTGAGGGAGATGACGACGATCTTGAGTGGATAAACTCAACTGGTGCTCATCTTACGGGTAATTATACACCGAGTTACACCGACTTTGTTAATGTTACTATATCTCTGGGTACTGGTCTCGTTGATGGTCCCAACACACTTAACACGTCTGACGTTGCTGCTGTTGGATTTATTACCTACGGAGATGGAGACACAGCACCTGAACCAGGCAAGATGACCGTCTCTGGTCTTTGGTTTACCAACGACCCAGACTTTGACCCGCGTGGCGATGAGCCGGGGCCGACTCCCAATTATGGCGACTGGCATTTCCCCAACATCTTCCCGCCCAAGGGCGACGGAACCCCAGGTGGCCCCTCTGACGGAGCGTATATCTTCGACTTCGTTGGCTCGGCAATAGACCCCGGCGACCCCGGTCCCCCTCCGATCACTCCTGCAGCTCCAGATCCCATCTGGCCCAGCCTGCATAAGATTGCTGATGTTGATGGGTTGCCGTACACTCACTCTGATGAAAGAGATGACTATGACTCCGATGATGGCTGGAGGCCACGTTATTTCCATCCCTCAGCCCCTAATACATGGGACAGTGTTGCATTAGGCGTTGACGGCAAGCTGACACTCAACCGCACCTCTGCCACCGGCGATGCATATGCCGGGCAGGTCGCTGGTGTATACCGTGCGATCGGCATCGGTGAGAACTACACGCACATTGTTATCCGCGCCAGGGGCAACAGCAACGCAGGTCCCACCTTCTCCAACAACACCGCTATCTCTGTTCAACGTGAAAACGAGACATACCTGGGATGGATAGACATTCTGCAAAGCGATTACACCCTGACCGATGAATGGCAGGACATCCCTGTCGCTCTGACTGCTATTAAAACCCCAGTTGTGGACTCTGAAGACAGAGTAACAGTCGCACAGAGGGATATCGGGGTTTTAGGCTTCTATACCTTCGGTCTCGGAACCCTTGAAATCGAGTCCATCTGGTTCACTAATGATCCCCCCACCTGGACAGCCCCGAGGAGTGCCGGATGCAACAACTGCACCTTAGTACAGGTTCGTGCTGGAAATTGCATAACTAGCAGAGCAACGGAGATTAAAGTTCCCAGTAACCCGGCAGGCTATTTCCTCAACCTCACCCAGGAACGTTTTGAAGATGCAAGCGGCAATCCGATAACCCCCACCTCGGTTGAGAATAATCCTAAGGGCAAAGGCTTTAAGGCTGTTAAAACCGACAAAGCCCGCTGGCTCTCCAAGGTTCTCAACAAGTCGGCAACGCTGAAGATCAAAGTAGGCACCGCTGAGTATGACTTCCCCAAAACCGAGGATCGCAAAAAGGCTACCCAAAAGCCCTATATCAACTACAGCATTCTTTTAGGCAAGAATCCTCAGGCTTCAGGTAGCAAGTGGATTTTGGCAGAGAAGAAAAACGTGACCACACCTTACCCCTCTGCTGATATTGACATTGCGGTTGCACCGTATCCCGTAGCCGCTAGAGCTGATGTCAAGGGTAAGGCTGACAAAACCTCTGAAATCACAGGATGGGGACAGTTAGAAGGTGTTTGCGTAGCTCCTGTTCAGGTTGTTGGCGGAAAAGAAGTTGTGGCTAAGACCGAGTATTGGTGGAAAACCGCTGCCAGCAATCCTAACGGCACCACATGGCAACCGGGCAGTGCGCCTAAAAAGGTTAATGCAACAACCTTCTTAAAGAGCCTTCTCAAGGGAACCGGAGACCTCAAAGGCAAACAGTTCGGTCTCAAGGCTACTCACTGGCTTGATGGCGTACAGCAAACTGCCGGTAAGCAAAATGTAGCAAGCGGCAAGTACTTGTTCCTTTGTGACATAGCAAAGGGCAATAAAGCCCCCACACAGCCGGTTCTGACCACGAATGGTCTTCCATCATAAGCAACTAAAAGCGCGAAAAAGAAACCGCCGTACGGCGGTTTCTTTTTTGCGCGTGAAAAAAATCTGCCCTTTCACTGAATTGTGCCGCCGCCCACAACAATATCGTTGTCATACAAAACCACTGCCTGACCCCTGGCAATTGCCCGCTGTGGCCAGTCAAACTCAATATGCACTTTGCCGTCAGGCAATACCCATGCCACCGCCCAGTCCCCCGGGTGGCTATAGCGTATTTTTGCCTTGACGCGCAACGGTTCTCCGGGTGGTTCACAGGCGATCCAGTTGAAATCTGCCGCGGTAAGCGTTTTGGAAAACAGCTTATCGTTAGTGCAGAGGGTCACGGTATTGTCTTCTGTGTTTTTTGACTGTACATACATGGGTGTTTTCATGGCAAGCCCAAGCCCTCTGCGCTGGCCGATGGTATAATGTATTAAGCCCTTGTGCCTGCCCAGCACACGCCCACCTGTGTCAACAAAATCACCCTCACGGCACACGTTGCCGGAGGCAAGCTCAATAAATTTGGCATAATCGCCCCCGGGAACAAAGCAAATGTCCTGGCTGTCCCGTTTTTTCGCGTTAACAAAGCCCTGCCGGAGGGCAATTTGGCGTATTTCAGTCTTGCAAAGACCGCCCAGCGGAAGCAATGTACGCGAAAGCTGTGGCTGGGTCATGGAATACAGCACATAGCTTTGGTCCTTATTTTCATCCGCCGCTTTTTTGAGCAGGTGCCTGTCCTGCCCGGCATCATATTCAATCCTGGCATAATGCCCGGTAACAATATAGTCAAAAGAAAGCTCTGAGGCCCTAGACAGGAGCTTTTCAAATTTCATATAGCGGTTGCAGTCGATGCAGGGGTTGGGTGTCGCCCCATTTTGATAGCCGCTTATGAATTTGCCGATGACCTGTTTTTTGAAATCAAGAGTAAAATTAAAAACATAGTACTCCATACCGAGGGAGTAAGCCACGGCACGGGCATCCTCTACGTCTTCAAGGGAACAGCAGGTTTTTTCCCTGTCAACACCTATATCCTCATTGGCAAACAGCTTCATTGTAGCCCCTGCGCACTCAAAGCCCTGTCCTGCCGCCAGGCAGGCGGCAACTGAGCTGTCAACCCCGCCGCTCATGGCGATTAGGGCCCTTTTGCTCATGGCGCACCCAACTCAATCATTTTGTCAATACACACTCTGGCCTGTTTTATGGTGTTTTCATCCAAATCAATCTCAAGACCGCCAATGCCCTTTACACAGTCCAACAGATCTATAAGGGTAGTAATTCTCATGTTGGGGCAAATCATTTCCTTTGAAAGATAGTAAAACCTCTTACCGGGGCAACGGTATTGCAGATGCCACGCTATGCTGATTTCGGTACCTATAATAAACTCTGAATGCTGGCTATTGACGGCGTAATCCATAATAGCTGAGGTTGAGCCGGTGAAATCTGCAAGTGCGGTTACCTCCGGGGTGCATTCGGGGTGCACCAGCAACAGTGCGCCGGGATGCGCCGCCCTTGCCTTGTGTACGTCATAAGCGGCAACCGCGGCATGAATGGGGCAACCGCCCGGAAGAAGATGAATGCTTTTATCCGGCAGCTTCGCGGCAACATACGCACCTAGATTGCGGTCGGGAAGAAAGAGAATGTTGTCATTCGGGATTTTTTTTATGATGTGAACCGCAGAGGACGAGGTAACACATACGTCACAGATAGTTTTAAGCCCGGCGGTTGTGTTGATGTAGGCCACAATAGTGTGGTGGGGGTATTTAGCCTTAATGCCGGAAATTAGGTCCTTGTCCATCTGCTCCGCCATAGGGCATCCTGCCTCAGGATGGGCTAAAATCACCCTTTTTTCCGGAGACAGTATTTTTACCGTTTCAGCCATAAATTTCACGCCGCACATGACAACGGTTTTTTGCTTAGCCTCTTTTGCCGCAAGGCTCAGCTGAAACGAATCGCCGGTAATATCGGCAACTTCAACAATTTCCCGGGACTGATAGCTGTGTGCCAGCAGGCAGATATCCTGCGCCTGCTTCAAACGGATGATTTCATCTTGAATTTCCCTGACAGTCATTTATACTTACCCCATTTCTAAGAATCTGTTCCCATAGGCCGAACGGCTTGGATATTGCAGCCTCAAGACATTCCCAAAATTGGACTTTTCTTGCATCAACCGATTATGGTCAATTCATGGAGCTTTTGTGATTTTTTCCTGCCAGGAGAAAGTATAGCAGGATACAATGGGAGTGTCAAGGTTTTTTTATGGCAAAGCTTAATATTCTCTGCCTCTCTGTGGCATACTACCTACATGCTGTGAAAGGCGGGGTTGCGTGATTATTTGTACCCAAAATTGCACCTATCAAAACGGCGGCATATGCGAGCTGACCCAGGCGTGTTCATCGGGACAGAAAAGCAATTCCAAATGCCGGTATTGTGTGCCTAGGCAAACGCAAAAGAACACGCATCCTTAAAGGTTTTGGCGCGAAATACTGTCAAGCCATCGGGAATCTCTATATTTTTTGTGCTTTGCGCCGGGATAACACACCTCAAAAAGCCCAGCCGAAACATTTCTCCCAGACGCTGGGCTGAAAACGGCACGCCCCTAAGCTCCCCGGTCAGTCCAACCTCGCCAAATGCCGCCATATCCCCGGGCAGCGGGGCATCCTTAAAGCTGGATGCTATAGCTAACATAGCTGGCAGATCGCAGGCTGTTTCGGTCAGGCGCAGGCCCCCGACTACATTGACATAAGCATCCTGGTTGCCTGTGTACATCCCGGCGCGTTTTTCCAGAACGGCCAAAAGCAGCATGGCCCGGTTATAATCAAAGCCCGAAACTGTACGGCGGGGAACACCGAATGCGGTCGGTGCCAAAAGAGCCTGTATCTCCGATAACATTGGACGGGAACCCTCCATAACACAGGCAACACAGCTCCCCGGAGCCTTTATGGGGCGCCCTGCTAAAAGGGTCTCGGAGGGATTGGTGACTTCACGCAGGCCCTCGTCAGCCATTTCAAACACGCCGATTTCCTGGGTAGAGCCGAAACGGTTTTTAGATGCCCGCAAAATGCGGTAGGGCAGGTGGCGTTCCCCTTCAAAGTACAAAACACAGTCAACCATATGCTCTAAAACCTTAGGTCCGGCAACCGCGCCCTCTTTATTGACGTGTCCTATGATAAATACAGTTACCCCCGAGGATTTTGCCAAACGCATAAGTGCCATGGTACACTCGCGGACCTGCGCTAGGCTCCCCGGTGTGGAATTTAATCCCTGTCGGCATAATGTTTGTATGGAATCTACAATCAAAAGCCTTGGTTTATGCCTTTTAACCGATGCTAAAATATCATCAAGGTCGGTTTGCGCCAGTACCGACAGCTGAGAAACGCCAAGACGCTCACCTCTGAGCCGTAGCTGCCGGGGCGACTCCTCACCTGATATATACAAAACACTCCAGCGGTTGCACAATTCGCGGCAAATTTGCATAAGCAGGGTGGACTTGCCGATACCGGGTTCACCCGACACCAGACAAAGCGACCCTGATACTACACCGCCGCCCAAAACACGGTCTAATTCAGAAAGACCTGTGGGAATACGAGTCTCATCGGCTATACTGATGTCAAACAGCTTAACCGGCTCTGCAACGTCCCGGTTTCTCGGCGGCCCAGAGGGCACTCTTGCTTCAACCGGCTTCTCGCTTAAAGTATTCCACGCCCTACAGGCCGGGCATTGCCCGGCCCATTTGGCATATTCGTTTCCGCAGTCTAAGCAAAAAAATACGGTAGAACGTTTCAATTGAGATTTCCCCCGCCCAGCTTTTCAATAATATACCTTGCACCGACCTTCCCGCTACAGCCCAGATTATAGTAATAGCTCTCGCGCTCGGCTTTGATAGCTTGTGCAAATTCATCCTTCCGCCGCAACAAATCCTCAACAACCCCATCAATTTGGGATACGGCTTCTTTTTCAATTGAGATGCCGACAATATCTCTGACGGTAATAATATACGGCTCAATTTCAATTTTGTCATAATCGGGGTTGAGCACTTTCATTTTAGTGTTAACAAACAGTGTGGGCTTCAGGGTGGTGAAGCTGAATTCCGCCGCAATTGCTGACCAGTCAGTAATCATCAAATCAGCTGAATATACTGTTGCGTTAGAAGAAAAATCGGTTTCGATAGTGAATACTTCATTTGTCCTATCTTGATATTTGGAGATAATCCGGTTCATTTTGTCGGGAAAGCGTTTGATATACATGGGATGGGGACGGATGATAATCCTCCAGCCTTTATCAAGGATTTTGTTTAGCATTGGATCTAAGCAGCTGTCTAAAATATTGTCCTCCGACCAGCTTGGCGCAATCAAAAGAACTGGGATTGGGTTTTCATTTTTTTTCGCTTTTGATTCATAAGCAGCAATCATGCTGTCAATTTGAGCATACCCGCATTTCAAAATGCCCTTCTTTTTTGTGCCGCGCAATTTTTCCATGGCACGGATTTCACGCCCCTGCAGCTCACTGACGGCAAAAATCGTGTCAAAATAATCAAACGCTCCAGGTCTGAAAACAATATTTAGGCTCAACCCTCCATGGTCAACATATACGTACTCAACATCCTTTCGTACCAAAGACCGCTTGATATGGAATGTCTGTAAATCAGGCATGGTCATCACAACCATGTCGGCTGTAATCTTCATCATCAAGGAAATAAGACGTGCCTCTCCTATGTAATACGGCTTGAATTGTGGATCACATATCTGAAAAACAGGATCCTCCGGGTCACTTGTAATGTAATGCACGGATAAGCCCGAATTTTTGAGGATAACCTCAATGATATTTTTGAAATATTTATAATAACCGCCGCCTTCCGAATAAAAGACTAACTTCATATCCTCGCTAGGCGTTGCGAAAAACCTCTTGTAATCCGCCCTTTCGCGTTTGCCTTGGGGGCTTTGGTCAAACAGGACGGCGCGTTTTTTTGGCACCCCTTTTTTTGCCTTTTGCAGAAGAGCCTTGCTCTCCTCTAAGTCATCATAATCAATAAACCTTCCCGGGCTGTACACAGCGTTTAACATAAACATCTGAGCGATATTCAGCGTATTTCCAACGATCCAGTACAATCCGACACCCGCCGGCACGGCAAAGCCAAAATATAGAGAAAATGCAGTCAGGAAAGCGGTCATGCCCCAAAGGCCCCAAAACCCCTGTTCTTTTTGCAATACGTTGTTTCTGTTTTGCAACACACATAGCATAAACGCGCTAATACCTGCAAAAAACGGTATTAGCCACAATGCTGAAAACGTGAAAACAGAAGCGGTTTGTGCTAAGTTCAGACCAAAAAAATTAGTATCAAGAGCTTTGATTTGGTATATATTAGAGCGAACTAGTTCAGCACCGCCCATAATACCATCTTCGGGGTGCTGCTCTATGATGGTCATGTAATGGGGTATATTTGCATCGTCTTTAAGAAGCTCTACGGTTTTTAGCTGAGGTGCTATTCCAATGTCTTCACCGGCAATCTCTTCAGTGACAGTCACAAAGGCCTCAACCATTCCCTTATCCATACCCAGCAGATGTGTCAGCGGATTGTATATGACCGAAATTAACCCGATAATCAGCGGAATCTGGAGCAGCAAGGGGACCGAACCTGCAAAAAGATTGTATTTTTCGCGCTTATACAGCTTCATTTGCTCTTCAGCAAACTTGTCTCTGTCGTAGATATACTCTGCTTCCAATCGGTTCAGCATGGGCCTGAGGCGAATTTGCTTGATGGAGTTTTTGTGAACCCAAAAACCCAGCGGCAAAAAAACTAACCGGACAAAAAAGGTAAACAAGATGATGCTAAGTCCATAGTTTGCCGAAAGCCCCAGACACAGCTTCATAAGAATCCCCAACGGCTGCGCGATGATTAAATCAAGTATTGCGCCCATTACTATACCTCCAGAAGCTATCCCCGCCCACGCTTAAGGTAAGCTCTAATCAAACATATCATCGCTTTTGGCTTCCCCGGTCTCCTTGATCTCGCCTGAATCATGAGTTTTGTCTTTTTTTTGAAACAGATGCTTGATTTTGTGCCGGAATATCCCGAATCCTACGCCAGCCGCTACGGCAAGCCCGGCGATGAGCTGAATCAGTGCCGTGGTGGTTGATGGATCAAGATAGGCAAAGGCACTTACCGTGAGCATACACGCAACACAGAGTGAAAAATATGCTATCCTCATTACTTTTTTCATTGCTCAGTCTTCCTTTCAATGTAGGGCTATTTGCCCTGAAAATTACTTTTCATCTATAACCATAGACGTGAACTTGAAGGCATAGGGAATTCTTCCGCCGCTTAACCCAATATCATAATTCGATGCGGCATCTGCAAAATGGAAGTTAAGCTCTATTGCACCGTCTTTGATACAATGGTTTGGAACAATAAACTCAACTGGGGAATCATCATTGGACAGCACCGTATCAGTCAACTGCTCCCCGCCACAGGAGACAGCAAAGGTGTGCCGTTCGCCGTTGACCAGATAAAAGTCTAAACTGACACGTAAATCCTTCTTAGTATTTTTGGTCAGCTCAAATCTCATGCTTGCATCATGCCCCTGAGTTCTGCCGCTGTTTGCCAGAGGGAAAATACCATCTTGCACATAGGGGTAGGCGTTCCGTGTTGCAGATGTGAAATCAAGCACGGTGCCAAATTTATATTTTTGGGAGTTTGGCGGGATAATTTCACCAAGCTCAGTGATTTTATCAAGCTCCTTGCTACTACCGCCAAACACAAACTCTACCACATTGGAGGCACTGGTGTATTTTCCCTGGGTATAGCTTGTGGCGTAGTTAGTTCCAACAACATGATAGCGGTCAATCCGGGCATCCTCGTCAACATCAAACACGCCTTGACCGTACGCACTGTAATCATCCATGAAAAAGGATGCAATAGTAGCCGGAAAGTTTGTGAAGGCAACCGGGGCAGTTGTTTCCGCAAGCCCGCCGTCATGATCGGATGGCTTGATCAGGAACATAGGATTGGCGTTCAGGGGGGAAAGAATCTCTTCTCTCCCAAATCCATCCCCATGGTCGGATGTGATGATAATGTCGGCACTGTCATAAATTCCAAGCTCTTTGAGCCTGTCGAGATATTCAAAGACAACATTGAACCATGCCCTACCCTGCTGTAAAATGCTAGTTTCCTCTGCCGGTACTTTTTCGCCATGTTCATTCATATTGAGCGGTCCGTGTACCCCAAAAACATGATACAAGCGGAAAACCTTATCTTCCTGGCCCAACGTGATTTCCTGTTCTCGCATTTCCTTGGGGAATTTGAAATTGTTGCTGCTGGTTGTTTTGAAGACATTGGATTCAAGTCTTTTGTAATCATTGAAATCCTCTGTAAAGAACCAGACGTATTTTTTCAAAAAATGCGGAAGGTACTTACACCCAGCAAACTTATAGAGCTGACCAGTAAGCCCCAAACGTGAGGTGGGATGTATTTCGTTTGGAGTGAAATTTTTGATGTATTCCTGCAAGTCCTCTGTAAAAAGGTTGTGGACCGAAAGCATCCGAGTATCATAGCCGGCTTCATGCAAATCCTTGAATATCGGCACCTTGTCATAGGCATCCTGCTTGTATTGATAAAAATCTCCGTTGTATTCCCTTCCGAAAACCTTGCCGGTCATCATGGAAGGAACACCATAAGTGGTACGCGCACCTCCTGAAATCATATCGGAAAAATAGGTGAATTCCTTGAGTCTCTCCCTATACCAAGGCTCTTGATTCATCAGCACTTCAAAGTAACCGGCATCCATGGCATCAATGACAAAGACAATGATATTTTCTTTTTCTGAAAGCTCAAATACACCATCATAAGTGAAAACTGGAATCTTGTTCTGGCTTTCAGACTTCGGCCCGGCAGTGACAATCAGCTGAGTTAAAGCCGCCGACTGCATGGCCACTATCAGCAGTGCTCCCAGAGTCAATGACCGGACTAAGCTTTTATTGCAGAGCTTGAGCAAAAACAGTGGCGCAAGAATGCATATAAGCCAAATCACCGTGTTGAATACACCATACCCGACAAGCGTGTCCCATGCCACATCATCGCCATCCAGCAGGCCATAGTTTCTCGCCAAAAAGCTTGCCTGCACATAAAATGCCAATGCGAGGCCGAATGTCAGGCATGAGCCAATTTTAAACAGCTTGTCCGGCACAAGGAATAAAAGGACAGCCAGTCCTAAAAAACCTGCGAAAAATATTCCCAGTATCCTAGACATAATCATAGATATTTCAAACCACAAATCACCTGAATTAGGAAAATACATCTCCAGAGGGCCGAAGAGAAGCACTGTAAAGCTCAGCATCAAGCTCACTGTCAAGCTCACTGTTAATTTTGTCTTTTTTTGCACACATTTATCCATGGCGACACCTCTTATACTCATACTCTTTAGGACACTTTGATAACCTCAACGAAAAAACACTGACATAATAACACACCGGCGGCTAATCTGTCAACCTAATCTTTCTTTCATATCACGCCAAACGCATGAAAGCGTTATCCCCGCAAACCTCGGTGTTCTTCAATTTTTAGCATTTTTACAGATTGAGAATACGTTCCAAATGCTTTTCCGGGTTGGTTCCGATTGAAAAACGCTTCAGTTTGAGGCTCATGGGCTTTTTCCCAATGTCAAATATCTTCAAGACTTTCAACGCCAGTTTTCTCAGTATGTTCAAGTTGAACGCCGCTTGTTTTTCAAGAGTATGGTTATCATCCTCCCGAAAGGTTACATCCAAGTGCCAGTGATGGCTTTCCACCATCCAATGCCCCCTGATTGCCCGCGCAATTTCTTCCGCATCCGGCGGCAAACTGCTAATAAAATACCGGGTCTCTGATGTTTCAATATCATTTTTGATTATGGTGTTGCGTGTCATGGCGATGGATTTTAAGCCCAACCAGTCTTTTTTCTGCGCTAACCAAGCAATATCGTCCGTTTGCCAATATTCTCGCTTTTCAATGCCTCCACGAGCTTTTTCAAGAGTCTTTGTATAGACGCAAGACGACAACAGAGTTGGGTCATCAAAATATAGCTTCACGTCTTCGTGCAAACTCTCTTGGTTGCCTTTTAATGCAAGCACATAATCCGCCCGCTTTTTCCGTATCTTTTTCACAATTTCCCGCTGTGTTCCCATAGCATCTGCTGTGATGATGTGTCCTTTTATGTTGAGATTGTCCAGCAAATCAGGGATGGCGGTTATTTCGTTGGATTTTCCGCTCACACGTTTTTCCAAAAGACAAAACCCTTTTTCATCTATCGCACTGACGATATGGTTTGCTTTTTGGTTCTTATTCCCATTGCCGCGCTGGGTTTTGCCGTCTATCGCAAGGATTTTCTTGATTTTTTCTCCTTCATCGCTGTTTAACATCTCATCCCATAGCACT
>Ga0099364_10000461_pt1 | contig 68728 bp, 75 predicted proteins | sample TergutTh196P3_FD_73070 | JGI IMG/M metagenome (GOLD analysis project Ga0099364, IMG submission 73070) | Microcerotermes parvus P3 segment gut microbial communities from Pointe-Noire, Republic of the Congo - Th196 P3 | ecosystem: Host-associated > Arthropoda: Insects > Digestive system > Gut ... | reverse complement strand
CTCCCTGCGGCGATAAATTTCGCCCAGTCGCATAATTCCGTGCCGTCAAAATTATCCGGCAGTTTGTTCAGTTCCAGAGTGTGGATTTCGATTAGGTCGGATAGCTCTACGTTCGCATTTGGGTCGAAAAAAGTGAATCTGTGATGATAAAGCGGGCTTGCTTTTATAAGGGTCTCATCGGTGATTATAATGCTGATTACCCGCTTTAAGTCTTTATATTTATCACTGCTTCCGATTTGCTCTGTGATTAGTTTAGCATCGTAATAAATAATGCGCTCCTCCATACCCGGGCGGACTTTGAGTTGTATTTCGATGTGTATAATTTTCCCTGTTTTGGTTTTTACCTTTACATCGACAATGCCTAGCTTATCCCCATGAAATTCACGGAGCAAGTGCGGGTCGAGGATTTCAATCACCTCGTATTCGCCCTCGTCCAGTTTTAGAATCGACTTTAACAGCCCTTGTAAAAACTCAATGTTCCGCTCGTCAGCGAAAAAAAGCCTAAATCCGATGTCGTTTTTAACTGATATGAGGAAGGTTTTAGTTACCATTTTTAACGCTCCTTGGTTTTATTGGTGTGATTTTTATTATAGCAGATTTTGGCGGGGGTGTCAAGTTTTTTTAAAAAGCGTTAATTGTTTTGCTTGTGAATTTTTTGTGTTGACAAAGCCAACACATTTAATTGTAAACCGCAAATTAATAAACAATGTCATATACCTTTCTTAATCAGCATAGAAATTTTATTGGACAAAGTCTTTAAGAAAGGCAAGAAAATATGAAAAAGCAAAATTTTCTCCACGGTTCGGCGGCACTTATACTGTCGGCTATGCTAACAAAGCTGCTCGGGGCAATCTTCCGCATACCGCTGGCAAATATGCTGGGCGGAGCCGGAATGGGTTATTTTGCTTGCGCTTACGGGATTTTTCTCCCTGTTTATGCCGTTTCCGTTACGGGAATCCCCGCCGCCATAGCAAAGCTTACCGCTGAAAATTCAGCACTGGAGCGGTTCGGCAATGTAATTAAAATTAAGCGGGTTTCACTTGCGGCGTTCGGCTTCGCTTCTCTTTTGCTTACCGCAATTACGGCAGTTTTTGCCTATCCCTTCTGCGTCTATATCGCGCGTAACCCAAGCGCGTTTCCGGCGGCTCTCGTTATAGCCCCCGCTGTATTTTTCGGTACGGTAACAGCGGTTTACAGGGGGCATTACGAGGGGCTCAGAAATATGTACCCTACCGCCCTCTCCCAAGTTGCGGAAGCCTTAGCTAAGCTTACGGTCGGCTTGCTTCTGTGCAGGCTCGCTCTGGAAAGATATAAGGATTCCCCCGCCGTAATGGTTTACGCGGCGGCGGCGGCAGTGCTGGGGGTAACCCTGTCAACTCTGGCGGGAATGATATTTCTCATCATCTGTGATAAATTCAGCGGAGCTTGCCGCAAGGGCGCAAGCACCCGAGGCGGCGTGACCGACAGCTCAAAAAGTATTCTAAAAGCGTTATTGGCAACCTTTATACCCATAGCGGCGGGCTCGCTCGTCACAAACCTAACCTCGCTTATTGATTTAGCTACAATCATGCGCGCCTTGAATCAGGCTATCGCATCCGCGCCGGAAGCGTTTTCGGGGTATGCGGCTTCGGGGATTCCCCTCGATGCCCTGCCTAACTTTATTTTCGGAAGCTTTACGGGGCTTGCGGTGACGATGTTTAACCTCGTCCCGTCGTTTACCAATATGTTCGGGAAAGGGGTATTTCCCGCCGCCGCCGAGGCGTTCGCTTCAAAGGATAAGGCTAAAATAAGGTGCTCGGGAGAGAATGTCCTTTTCGCATCGGCATTTACGGCAATTCCTGCGGGCTTGGGAATCACCGTTCTCGCCCGCCCTATTTTGGAATTTTTATTCCCCGGTGCCCCTCTTGAAGCGGAACTGAGCGTAATGCCGCTGAAAATATTAGGTATAGGCGTTATCTTCCTGTCTGTATCGGCGGCGATTTTTTATCTTTTGCAGGCGGCGGGAAGAAGCGATATACCCGTTAAGCTTATGACAATCGGCGTTGCCGTAAAGCTTGCGGGGAATGTTATACTGGTCAGAATCCCCGCGCTTAATATTTCGGGCGCGGCTGTTTCAACTGCTTTATGTTATTTTTTAATATTCATACTATCCTTATCTGCTTTCTCTAAAATAACAAACATTGAAAAAAATGTCATCAAATTGTTACTTTTTAAAATATTTTACTGCGGTGCTTGCTGTGCGGGAGCGGCTTTACTGGCAAGAAATATCCTGCAGGACTATCCAAAATATGGAATTTCATTGGTTGTTCCCATCGTATTTGGAGGCATTATTTACATAATAGTAACATATTTTGCAGGGATTTTAACAGAAAGTACGTTAAAAACGCTGATTTCTTAATTTTTTTTTAAAAACCCCTTGAAATATTATCCGATATAGGTTATTATAGTTATTAGCTCAAATCCGCAATAAAAATTTAAAAGCAAAGGCGGTCATTAAGCATGGTCTTTAAAACAATGGAACGATACGGTATCGAGGATATGCTGGCAATCATGCGGATTTTACGTTCGGATAAGGGTTGCCCTTGGGACAGGGAGCAGACCCATCAGTCAATTCGAGGTAATTTATTGGAGGAAGCCGAGGAAGCGGCTCTGGCTATTGACAAAGGAGATACGGATAATCTCAAGGAGGAATTAGGAGATGTTTTGCTCCAAGTCGTATTTCATTCTCAAATCTCTGAGGAAAGCGGCGGCTTCACCTTTGCCGATGTGGTGGACGGCGTTTGTCATAAGCTTGTAGGTCGTCACACCCATGTTTTCGGCGATGCTAAGGCGGAAACTTCCGAAGAAGCACTGGCTAATTGGGATAACGCTAAAAAAGCCGAGCAAAAAAAACATTAGCCCGCAAGTGCGGATTTTTAAAAGGTTAGACGGGGGGTATTTGCCCAAAAGCAGATACCAAGCCCCTCAGCATATTGTTAAAAATTAATGGAGGTAAAAAATTATGACAAAGGCAGATTTAGTAAACGCAATAGCGGAAAAGGGCGGCTTTACGAAAAAGGATGCTGAAAAAGCTCTTAATTCAGTAACGGAGTCCATTACAGACGCTTTGGTAAGCGGCGAAAAGGTACAAATCGTAGGCTTCGGTGTGTTTGAAACGCGCCACAGAGACGCTAAGGAGTCTATCAACCCCAGAACCAAAGAGAAGATTCAAGTCCCCGCTAAAAAATCCCCCGCATTCAAGGCAGGCAAGGCTCTTAAAGACGCAGTTAATGCTTAGACTTAATTGACTCGGCTTTGCACCAATCCCCTGTTTTATATTCCTTTGAGGGTTATAAAACGGGGAGTTGGTGCAAATTAATAATATTTATTGTGAGGTGAATTAAGGTGATATTACCGTCCGTTGCCGTTGTGGGGAGACCTAATGTCGGCAAATCTACGCTTTTTAACAAACTTGCGGGGAAAAGGCTTTCAATCGTCGATGATACGCCCGGGGTGACGAGAGACAGGATTTATTCCAAATGTGAATGGTTAAGCAAGGAATTCATGCTGATTGACACAGGCGGGATTGAAGCGTTAAGCAACGAGCCTATGCTTTCTCATATACGAAGGCAAGCTGAAACAGCAATAAACACAGCGGACGTTGTGCTCTTTGTGACAGACCTCCGCGCAGGCGTTACGGCTTCAGACTACGATGTTGCGGCTATATTGAGAAGAAGCGGAAAGCCCGTTGTTCTTTGCGTTAATAAGTGCGACTCCATAGGAGAGCCATCGCCGGATTTTTTTGAGTTTTACAATTTAGCCCTGGGAGAGCCGATTGCCGTTTCGGCTGTTCACGGACACGGAACAGGCGATATGCTGGATGAAATTTTTAAAAATTTCCCCGAAGCCGCCGTTGAAAGCGAATACGGGGAAGAATATATAAAGGTCGCCGTGATTGGCAAGCCTAATGCGGGTAAATCTTCGCTCGTGAACAAAATAACAGGCGAGGAACGAACTATTGTTTCCGAAATCCCCGGAACAACGCGGGACGCTATTGATTCAACCGTTGAGAATGAATCGGGCAAGTATGTTTTTATTGACACGGCGGGAATCCGCAGAAAATCCAAGGTTTCGGAAAGGATTGAGCATTACAGCGTATTGCGGGCTTTTTCAGCGGTTGACAGGGCGGATGTGTGCGTTATACTCATCGATGCCTTAGTCGGCTTCACCGAGCAGGATTCAAAGATTGCGGGCTACGCTCACGAGCAGGGCAAGGGCTGTATCATTGCCGTTAACAAATGGGACGCACTTGAAGAAAAAGACAATAAAACCATGCCGGAGTACACAAAAAAGCTTGAAGCGGCGTTCAGCTTTATGTCATATGCTCCGTTTATATTTATTTCAGCTAAAACAGGGCAAAGGGTCGGCAAGCTGTTTGAGCTGATTAATCACGTAAATATGCAAAACTGTATGCGTATTTCAACGGGCAAGCTCAACGATATACTGTCATACGCCGTCACAAGAACCGAGCCGCCGACCGATAAAGGCAAACGCTTAAAACTTTACTATATTACCCAACCCTCCGCAAAGCCGCCGACCTTCGTCATATTCGTAAACAACGCCGAGCTTTTTCATTTTTCCTATCGGCGATATATAGAAAACCAAATCCGTCAAACCTTCGGGCTTACAGGAACACCGATTAGACTTATAGTCAGAGAAAGAGAGGATAACAATTAACTGTTAATTGACTTAAGTTCCTCTTGAAGAAGCGAAAAGATATGCAACGCGCTTTGACCGTATAGTCCCGTTTGGTTATCTGAATAACATTCTCCGATATGGGATTCATAAAACATTTTCAGTGCGCTGTTCTCATCAACGCTATAATAGTCAATGATATACTTTAATACTGTTTTAAGAGTAACGGCTCGTATTGTTCCGTGGCTTGTACTCATGCTTAGTTCAGCCTTTCCTCACTTAAAAATTTGATAAAAGACAATGATTTGTCGGTACAGAAGCATATTTGATTATTAGCAGGCATGAAAATTAATTTTGATAGCGCAAAATCCTTAGGCGCAAGCCCGTCAACAACTGCTTGGACAGTCTCCCCCACGTCATCGTCTGCAATTTTTCCGATAACAATATCAAATTCATGCTTATAATCGGGGTCTTGTCTGCAAGCAACTACAAAATCCAGCCATTCTGTTGAATACTCGTCAAATGTCTTAATTTTTAATGAGCTTGCGCCTATGTTATCATACTCGTAAATATTTAAGACAGCATTTTTCACCCGTCTGATTCTGCATTGACGTTTTGCCCATTTTTCAGCTTGCTCTTTAATACCCGTTGTGTAAAACCCTATACCGAAGTCTTTCCCCTTATCGGTTTTTCTGATTTCCGGGATTTTTACGTTATCAGTTCCCCCGTGATAAATAATCATCGCAAAGCACCGCCAATAAATTCATCAATATCCTTGATAATATACTCAAACCCAAAGCCGTGAAGAACATCGTAATCCTCATCAAGCATATCAATAACCTTATTTTTTTCAAAAAGCCTATATACCTCATTGCTTGGCATAGACTTATAATCTGCGTATTTTTCTATGCAAAATGCTTTAAATGACAATTTGCTCATCGGCTTCTCCCCCTTTTATATTTTTGCAGCGTGTAATTGATAAATTATGGATTACCCCTGCTTATGAATCTAATAATATCATAATTTAACATAACTGTCAAGGAAGAAATCTATTTGACGAAGCTCAAATTTTGTGATATAATTAATATGTCAGATTTAAGAAAGAAGGTTATCATTATGAAAAAATACGCACTTTTAGGTTACCCCTTAAAACATACGCTTTCACCCTATGTCCACGGCAGGCTTTTTGAATTTTCCGGCATTACTGATTTTTCATACGAAATAATGGAAATCCCGCCCCTTAAACTGGCAGGTGAAATAAAAAATCTTAATTCGCTTTGCGGGTATAATATAACTATTCCTTATAAATGTGAAATTATTAAATATACCGATATGCTTGATGAATCCGCTCGGAAATACGGCGCGGTCAATTGTATTTCCAATAAAAACGGGGTTATTACAGGATATAATACCGACTGCTTGGGCTTTACGGAATCGCTGAAAACTGCCGGCATTGCTCTTAGCGGCAAGGTTTTGGTGCTGGGCTTCGGCGGAGCGGGGCGGATGATGGCTACCGAAGCCGCTTTAAACGGCGCGGAGGTTACTGTTGCCGTCTTGGATTTAAACGAGGTTAACGGCGCGGAAAATATTTCCAATTCTTTAACCGCCGTAAATATAAACGAAATCGAGGGCGAGTTTGATTTGCTCGTCAACGCAACGCCCGTAGGAATGTATCCCGAGATTGACGGGATTCCTGTTGAGGAAAATATTGTCAAACATTGCAGGGCGGTTTTTGACGCGGTATATAATCCGAGTAAAACCAAGCTGCTCAGGGTCGCCGAAAAGCTGGGAATTAACGCTGTCGGCGGCATGGCAATGCTCGTTCGTCAAGCGGCGGCGGCGCATGAAATATGGTACGGCGGTAAATTTAAAGACGCAAACATAGACGATATTATCAACGGTGCCTATAAAATCTTAAATAATTGATAAATAGACCTTGACAAATTTATGAAAATGGTGTATGATTATACTACGGAACGCCATAAATTGCGCTGCGATTTATGCGGTATATAAGGAATGTAAGCATAGTCCAATACGGCGTAAAGGAATGATGAACATGTATATGGGAAGTGTAAAGTTTTTTAAGGATTTAATCCTTACCATAGTCTTCGGATGGATAATAATAGCAACGGGGCTTGCCATATTTTTCGGCATAAAGTATTACAAAGCCTTGGACGAGCCTCAGAGTGATGTTCCGGCGTTCGTCCTAGAGCCGGATACCATGGATACCATGTCCGGCGATGCTTCTCTCGATGAAATTTACAGCTCTATGCTCTCGCAGGGCTATTCTCCCGATGAAATGCTTCGTTATATAGCCGAAAACGAGCCCGGTGCTTATTCGGAATTTATCGGCGGGGTCGCGGAGGATGCAAGCTCTCAATCGGCGTTTGACGCTTCACTGCCCGAATATACCAAACTTTTCCCCGAGCTTTACGCCTCACTCTCGTCATATGAATTTACCGAATCGCCGAATACGGCATACCTAACCTTTGACGATGGTCCTTCCGAAAATACCCTAATGATTCTTGACGTGCTGAAAAAGCATAATATTAAGGCTACGTTTTTCTTCTCCGGCGGTAACAGCGAAAGTGCTAAAAAGACTATGAAAAGAGCGGCGGACGAAGGGCACACAATAGGGATTCACTCGTTATCTCACGATTACAAGGTAGTATACGAAAGCGTTGAAGCCTTTTTGGAGGATTTTAACAATACCTACACATCAATTTACGAAGCAACGGGAGTTAAGCCGTATTTGTACCGCTTCCCCGGCGGCAGCATTAATAACCACAACCGCGAAATATACAAGGAGCTTATCGATGAGGTCACAAGGCGCGGCTTTATTTATCACGACTGGAATGTAAGCGGCGAGGATTCAAATAAAAACGCAACATGGTCAACGATTTATAAAAACGTAACCAACGGCGTAAAGGGAAACAGCGGGGACAGAGCCGTTATCCTCCTTCACGACAGCTACGGAAAGTACGCCACAGTAACCACCATAAACGATATAATAGACACGCTCGAAAAAGACGGGTATACGTTCATGCCTCTTGACAGCTCCGTAAAGCCTTTTACTTTCGCATATGTTGATTAGCATCAGCAATCACCTGGAAGGATGGTCGTAAAAAATGAGCCTTAAGGACAATTTTAATCAAGCCGTAAAGGAAATACTGAAAAAGGACGGCTTAGTGCCGGGAGATACGGCTAAGCCGAAGAAGAAAACTGAGCTTGAACAATATTTTGAAGCTCAAAAGGCGGCAGAACCGTTAGCACCGTTAGCGGAAGCTTTGCTGTCTCAAACCGCCGATGATGACGATGACTTCGTAAACCCTTACGAAGCCGCTTCTTCGGACGATGCCCAAGCCTTCGGCAGACCCGCCGCTCCTATGCAGGAGGGCAGTACTTACGGAACGCCGCCGCCTTATACGCAAAGCACACCGCCACCGCCCCGAAGCGGGGAAAGCAGCGATTCCTCCGCGTTCCCTCCCCCGCCGCCCGCCGCCGCATTCCCTCCCCCTCCCCCTTCTGCCTCCTCTCTTTTTCCGCCGCCCGCCCCTCCCCCTCCCGCCCCCGCTTTTTCGGGGCAGAAAATTGACACTCCTTATTATGAAACAGAGGAAACCACAATCATATCAAGGAATACGGTCATTGACGGAAATATCCGCTCATTTGCCAATTTATCGGTAGACGGGAGCGTTAAAGGAGACGTAAGGATTACCAAAAATATCGCTATATCCGGTAAGGTGGTAGGCGATGTTGAGTGCAATAACTCCACCATGACGGGAGCTTCCATGCAGGGAAACATCATCTCTAAGGGGCAAGTTCAGGTGGACCGTGACAGCTTGATGCTGGGCGATATAAGCACTCAGTATCTGGATTTAAACGGAAAGCTTAAGGGCAACATTGAAGTAGGCGGAAAAGCCGAGTTTAAAACAGATGCTATTGTTTTGGGCAATATCACCGCCTCAACCATAACCGTGCTTGACGGCGCGACTATCCAAGGTTATGTGACAACAACTTTCCTGCAGGAAAGCTCGTCAAATATATTCCCGGAAACCATTGCGGTAACTGAATAGTGGACACCAAGGGAGGCTCTTACGGCAAAAGTAACCGTATTGAGGCTTTGGATGCGTTGCGCGGCGTGTCCATATTATTCGTTGTGTTTTATCACCTTATTTATGACTTGATTTATTATAAGGGCTTTAATATTCCGTTTTTTTATTCAAAAGCTTTCGGCATTGTCCACAGCGTCTTTTTAGCTGTTCTGTTTTTGGTATCGGGGTGTTGTGCATCGTTTTCGCGTGATGTGATTAAGCGCGGAGCTATCCTTGCCGTTTTAGGGGAAGCCATTACCGTTGCAACGGCAATCTTCTCGCCCGAAAACCTAATTGTATTCGGCGTTCTTTCCTTTTTCGGAATCAGCATGATTTTATACGGATTAATAAGCCCCGCCCTGCAAAAAATACCGTGGGCAATCGTTCTCGTAACAGCCGCCGCTTTATGGTTCGCACTGCGCGATTTCGGAAGCGGGCGCATCAATTTAATCTTTACCGAGCTCCATTTTAATCTCCCGCGAAATCGCGATTATCTTTACCCGTTCGGCATTACCTCTCCTACGTTCCGCTCCGCCGATTATTTCCCGCTTATACCGACTTTTTTTATTTTTCTGTTCGGAACGGCTTTATCAAAGCCCATAAAATCAAATCAATTCCCTAAAAGCTTCTACACCCTTAAAGCACCCGTAATCAGCTTTATAGGCAGACATTCCCTGCTGATTTATCTGGTTCATCAGCCCTTGCTGCTATTTATATTATTATATATTTGAATAAAAAGGAGAAATTGGTATGTATATTGCAGATGACAAGCGTTACGAAAAAATACCTTACGTAAAATGCGGAAAAAGCGGGTTTAAACTACCTCGGATTTCACTTGGTCTATGGCATAATTTCAGCTTTCTTGATGATTTCGCCAATATGGAGAAAATGTGCCGTGATTCCTTTGATTTGGGAATTACGCACTTTGACCTTGCCAATAACTACGGCAGTCCTTACAACGGCTCTGCTGAGGAAAATTTTGGCTTAATACTCGACCGCGGACTGCGGAATTACCGCGATGAGCTTGTAATATCTACCAAAGCGGGCTACGGAATGTGGGACGGACCTTACGGAGACTGGGGTTCACGCAAATATCTCATATCATCACTTGACCAAAGCCTAAAAAGAATGAAGCTTGATTACGTTGATATATTTTATCACCATCGCCCCGACCCGGACACGCCAATGGAAGAAACCGCGCTTGCACTCGACCAAATCGTGAAAAGCGGCAAAGCCCTATATGTCGGAGTATCCAACTATAGATGTGAGCATATGAACGAAATTTTACCTATACTGCGCGAGCTTAAAACACCCTTTATCATTAATCAGCCCTCTTATTCTATGCTGAACAGATGGATTGAAGAGGATGGGCTTGATAAACTTGCCTTAAAAGAGGGCTTTGGCGTGGCGGTATTTTCACCGCTTTATCAAGGCTTTTTAACAAGCAGATACTTAAACGGCGTTCCCGCCGATTCAAGGCTGGGCAAAGGGCGGACATGGATTTCAGACGAGCTTAACGAAGCCATGATTGCGCGCCTTAACAAGCTCAACAACATAGCGAAAGAGAGAGAGCAATCGCTTTCGCAGATGGCGTTATCGTGGGTTCTCAGCAATCCTGCCGTTACCACGGTTCTGGTTGGAGCAAGCCGCTCCGAGCAGATTATTGAAAATGCACAAGCCGCGCTTAAAATTAATTTTTCAGCAGAAGAAACATCTGCAATTAACGAGTTACTATGATAAATCTCGGTAATGATTGGACACAAATACTATCGGGCGAATTTTCCTCCGAATATTATTTAAAGTTGCGCGAATTTTTAAAGCGTGAATATCTTACATATAAAATTTACCCGCATATGAATGACATCTACAATGCCCTGCGCTATACCCCCTACAGCAAGGTTAAGGCGGTTATTTTAGGGCAGGACCCATATCACGGGGCAGGGCAGGCTCACGGGCTTTGCTTTTCGGTAAAAAAAGGAATCGCCAAGCCGCCATCCTTAAATAATATTTTTAAGGAGCTGAACAGTGATTTAGGCTTGCCGATACCAAATCACGGAGAGTTGACAAGCTGGGCTGAAAGCGGCGTGTTGTTGCTTAACACATCGCTTACGGTTCGCGAGGGCATGGCTAATTCGCACCAAAATATGGGCTGGGAAATCCTCACCGACCGAATGATTTCAATTTTAAACGCTCGCGAAAAGCCTGTTGTTTTTATATTATGGGGTAAAAACGCGCGCCTTAAAGCAAAGTTGGTCACAAACAACCGCCACTTCATACTTGAATCCGCCCACCCCAGTCCCTTATCCGCTCATAACGGATTTTTCGGCAACAGGCATTTTTCCAAAACAAATGAATTCTTGAACGCCAACGGAATCGAGCCCGTTGAATGGAGGATTGAATCTCTTTAAATGAATATGAAAATAAAAAAAGCCGTCATAACCGCCGCAGGATTAGGCACAAGAGTATTGCCCGCAACAAAAGCAATGCCTAAGGAGATGCTCCCGATTGTGGATAAGCCCGCGATTCAGTACATCGTTGAGGAGTGTGTGAAAGCGGGGATTCACGATATTTTAATCATCACCTCGCGCGGCAAGCATATAATTGAAGACCACTTCGACCGCTCGCCCGAATTAGAGCTTCGCTTGGCGGAGAGCAACAAGCCGGAAGCACTCGCAGAAATCGTTGGTATTTCTGATTTGGCGAATATAATGTTCGTCCGCCAGCAGGAGCAACTCGGCTTGGGTCACGCAATTTTATATGCCGAGCGATTTGCAGGGAATGAACCCTTTGCGGTTTTATACGGAGATGACGTTGTAATCGGAGAAACTCCGGCAATATCGGAGCTTTGCGCCGCTTATGAGAGGTATGGAAAAGGCGTTGTCGGTATCCAAGAAGTCCCCGAAACCGAAATCCACAAATACGGCTGTATGAAGGTGGAAAAATTATCGGACAGGCTGTATCATATTACCGATATGATTGAAAAGCCCAAGCCGGGGCAGGCTTTTTCTAATTTTGCCATCCAAGGCAGATGTATCCTCACGCCCGATATTTGGGCAATATTGAAAAACACGCCCAAAGGCGCGAATAACGAGCTTCAGCTTACCGATGCCATGCGGAAACTGGCAGTCAGGGACGGCATGACGGGCGTTGATTTTTCGGGAACTCGCTATGATATGGGCAACAAGCTGGGCGTTATGAAAGCGGCGGTCGAGGTTGCTCTCGCGCACAAAGAAATCGGCGCGAATTTTGCGGATTATATAAGGAAGCTGGCGGCGGAAATATAGGGATAAGGCTGTAAGAGCAAGACCTCTAAGGACGTGATAATATTGATAATTGATGCCCACTCTCATATATTTCCCGATAAAATAGCCGAAAGAGCGGCGGCGGGGATAGGAGAATTTTACGGCATGACGGTATCCATGTCCGGCAGTCTTTCCGCTTTACTCGGGGCGGGTGAAAAGGCAGGCATTGCTAAGCATGTTGTTCATTCCGTTGCTACCGTGCCGGAGCAGGTTGAGAGTATAAACGATTACATCGCAGAATGCGTAAAGGAAAACCCCGGCAAGCTGATTGGGTTTGCGACAATCCACCCCGATTACGAGGATATTGAAAAAGAAATTGAGCGCGCTGTTTCGTTGGGTTTAAAAGGGGTAAAAATCCATTCCGATTTACAGCGGTTTGATATTGACAGTGAAAGGGCTATGCCGATTTACCGCTGTATCGAGGGCAGACTGCCGATTTTAGCCCATACGGGCGACTATCGCTACACCTATTCAAAGCCGTTCCGCGTTGCCAACGTGCTAAAAGCGTTTCCGAAGCTTACCCTTATCGGCGCGCATTTCGGCGGCTGGTCGGAATGGGACGATGCGGTAAATCTGCTCTCCGGCTTCGATAATCTCTATGTTGATACTTCAAGCTCACTATACGCGCTGACACCCGAGAAAGCGCGCCGAATAATTGACGCGTTCGGCGTTAACCGCGTTCTTTTCGGCGTTGACTATCCAATGTGGAATCCAATAGAGGAAATGGAGAGGTTTAATAAAATTCCGCTCAGCCCGGAAGAAAGAGAGCTGATTCTTTATAAAAATGCGGAGAGAGTGCTTGATTGCTAAGCATAGTTTTCCATTATATTGGATTATAATGGAAAATAGACATGACTTAGGGGGTTAGTTAGGGGTTGTAAGCAGAAAGGACACTGACTGTACTCCATTGAATTTAATTGTTTAATGAAGATTAAACCAAATGAGGCGTACTTTTTTAATTTCGGGAAGGAATTGTTGCGTATGCAAAATATTAGCACAAAACTCGAATTTTGGAAAAATAGATTGCTTGACTTAGGAAAGCGCAATAGACTGATTAGTTGCCCATTACCCAAAGATGGTAAACGGGTTCAGCGGCATTCGCTTCTTATAAGCGAGCCGAATCCGAACGATATATGGGCAATGCTATTAAACAGCGACGATGAATTGCTTTCTTTTCCCTTGCCGCCAAATAAAGACGAAAACTCCGAAGATATAATTGCCCCCATATCTTTTGAGTCAAAAATTCAAACAAACCAATCGCCTCACGAAACACATAAGACATTGCGTAGCCTTATGAAAAAATCAAAAGAGTTTACTGAGGAAAAAGGGTTAAATGCACTACATCTTGCATTTGGTTTTTTAAACTGGGTAGAAAATAACTCTGAACAGCAAGAAATGCGTTCCCCTCTTTTGTTAGTACCCGTTAATCTTACGCAAAACGATTTGTTTTCACCAATTGTTTTGTCACGTTCTGACGAGGAGATAAGCGAAAACTATGCACTTGAACAAAAATTGTTAAACGATTTTGGAATAGAGTTGCCACCATACACAGAAGATATCGAACTCGTTGATTATCTTAATGTTGTATCGGAAGCAGTCGAGAATTTAGGTTGGACTGTATCAAACGACATGGTGCAATTGTCTTTATTTTCATTTTTAAAGATTAATATGTACCGTGATATGGAACGTAATGAAAGTAAGATAACCAGCAATCACATTGTAAGAGCTCTTAACGGTGAAATTTTTCGTAATAGTGTGGACATTTCTGACATTATGGGCTATAATCACGACAACACTGAGCCTCACGATGTTTTTTCTGTTGTTGATGCCGATTCAAGTCAACAGGATGCAGTATTGCTTGCTAAACGTGGGGTTAGTTTTGTTTTGCAGGGTCCGCCGGGAACAGGGAAGAGCCAAACTATAACTAATATCATAGCAGAACTTATAGCGGACGGAAAGAAAGTGCTTTTTGTTTCAGAGAAGATGGCTGCTCTTGACGTTGTTTATAAAAGACTTACCCAAGTCGGATTAAACGACTTTTGTTTGTCTTTACATAACTATAAAGCAAAACGGCGTGAAATTCTTGACCAGTTAAATAAAACTATAAAAATATCTCGGCAAAAAGCCAATATACAACAGGAAGCGTATGATCGCTTATATCGCTTGAAAGAATTGCGTGAGGTTTTAAATCGCTATAGTGCTGATTTGCACACTATAATTGAACCTCTCGGAAAATCGATTTATCAGGCAACTGGTTTTTTGGCAAAATATGAGAACTATCGCAATGTAGATTTTGTGCAGAAAAATGTCGAGATGTTTACTCCTGTCCTGTTGTCTCAATGTAAGAGTGCCCTTGAAGAAGTAACACGAATAATTTCCAAGAGCGGTTATCAGCAGAACAATCCTTGGAATGGGTGTGTGCTTACGCAACCGACCACATTCGAGTTTCGCCAAAGGTTTATTGTCGATACCGACGTGTTAATATCGCAACTTAATAAAGGGGCGGTTTTATTCTCAAAAGTTAATACTGTACTCGGTGTTAATGTAAGTTGGGGGTTTACAGGAGTTGAGCTTATTCAACAAATATATAATTGTGCAACTGAATCTCCGCTTGCACCGCACCAATGGATTTCGATTGATTTGAAAGACACTCTCTTTATTATAGATGATTATATATATAAACTTAAAGAAAGAGATAATGCTCGAACTTATTTGAGTGAACTCTGTGATGTTTTGTCAGCGATAAAACTAACCGTTGAAAGTGAAAATGTTGTTTGGCAATTATGCACCCCTATTTCGGAAAGCATCAATTCATATAATGAGTCTTACGAATTATTAAATGCTGTGATTGCGTTAAAGAAACGCTGTGATAACGACCTTTCCGCTCTTTTTTTTAACGTCGAGAGAGGTGAGAATATTTCTCAAGGGTGCGATTATGTTTTAGAAGAGAGTCGGATTTATAATAACTCACTTAATTATCACAAATCTGTGTCGGCAACAAGTTCACGTATTGATGCAGAACTTTCCATGTTTACTGAAAGTGTTAACAGTGAAGTTGCCATCTCTGTTAGCAAAGACATTTTTAGCGACAATTATATTTCCGAGGACAATGTTTATGCTGAACTTATTGAGGTTTTATCAAAAGTAAGAAACAGCATGAAAATCTCAAAGGAAATTACATCATATAATGAATCGCTCGAACTTCAAAAATTAGCCATAACGGAAAAAGAACGCTATGATAGCGATATTACTACGATTTCATCGTGTATAAAAAGAGAAACTGAAATCACCCAAGAATGTAAATCTATAACAGAAAACATTCTTTTGTACAATAACGCTTATAATTGCCACAAATCTCTTGCTACTGAAAAATCCGAGCGTATTAGTCATCACGAATCAATTTCTAAAAGACTCATAACCGAAGAAACTACCTGCACTAACGAAAAACAATTCTGTGACGACTTAATGGCTTCGTGGCAAGAAGCACAAAGTTTCCTTTTGCAAGATTATGATATCGGAATCTTGTCGTTAAATATTTCCGATTTGCTAATGTGTTTTCGTGTTAATTATCGTTCGGCGTTCAAGCGTTTAGGCGGCGCTTATAAAAAAGACCGCAATGCCATATTTGCGTATTGTAAGAAAGCTATAAAGCTCGATTATGAGCAATGCTTATCGATTCTTGATTCTGCTAATGATGTTTTGGAAAAACGAGCTAAATATGAGCAACAGTTAATTATACTTAACAATGCAAATGAAGTATTGGCAGTAACGAAAAATGAACTTAAAGAGGCTACGAGTAATGTAAATGATATTGTTGAAGCATTATCATTTGCAGAAACACGCTTCGATTCGGAGCGGCAAAATCTTTTAAGTGCAATTAGTAGCACTCAAAATGAGAACATAAAGTTTTTTGAAAATACTAAATCGCAATTGGCGATTCAAAAACAAACTTTGCTATTAGCCATAAAAAATGTTCGGGGCGAAAATGAAAGAATTTTAGAAAAAACCCAAAATCAATTATCATTAAAAAAGCAATCATTATTAGAAGCTGTCGCTCTGGTTCAACGAAATAGCGATATTGAGTTAGAGAAAGCAGAATCATGTTTTTCCGGCGAAAAGCAAAATCTATCGATTGCTCTTGTGAACGCACGTCTTGCTTCTGAAAAAAAGCTTGACGAAAAAGAACAGTCAGCGTGTAACTTACGCAATATCTTAAACGATAGACTTAATGCAGATATAGGTGAAAATACCGATTTCAACAAATTGAAAAAAACATTAAACTGGTGCATTAAGTTTAAAGAATTGGCTGAAACGTATTCATTTGGAGATGAATTTGTTGACAATGTATGTGCCGGAAATGACAATGTGCTTGATTGTATGCAAGTTAATATTTCGGACTTAAAAAATTGGTTGACATCTATTACACCTAACTACGAAAAGTTTATATCTCTGTTTAACGATGAAATGAAGTTTCTTGCTTGCGATTTTAATTTATTGCAAGTTTTAGAAAAGGTAAATATTTGCAGAGAAAACTTCGCAAGCTTAGAATATTTAATTGACTATCGTATAGCAGAGAAAAGGCTTTCTGACTTAGGGATTGATTCATATCTCGCAAAAGCAAAGGAATTAAATTTTACTGCTGATGAAATAGTTCCGGTTTTTGAGAAGTGTTTTTTTCGTTCGTGGCTTGATGTGGTTATTCCACGTTATTTATCCGTCCATGAGTTTAGGCGACTACGCCATGACGAGAGGGTTACATTGTTTAAAGAACTGGATAAATCCCATTTAGAAATATCGAAAGCTATTGTAATTTCAAAATTAATTTCACGCTTGCCGAACTTTGATGCATTTTCTGCAAATGGAGAAATAGCCTTGCTTAGACGGGAGATGTCCAAAAAACGCAGATTAATGCCGACACGTCTATTGATAGCAGCTTTAGAGAATCTTCTTCCTGTAATGAAACCATGTATAATGATGTCGCCGTTGTCTGTTAGCACCTATCTGGGAAACAGCAATTTTGAGTTCGACACTGTAATATTCGACGAGGCATCGCAGGTACGAACCGAAGATGGAATTGGTGCAATTTTTAGAGCAAAGCAAGTAATTATTGCTGGAGATAGCAAACAATTGCCGCCTTCGGATTTTTTCACATCGTCTATTTCTGCATCCGATGAATACGAAGAAGACGAAGAAGGTGAGGCAAATGACATGGGGGCTTATGACTCCCTGCTTGATGAAGCAACAATGCTACCTACGCAAACATTGTTATGGCATTATCGTAGCCGCCATGAACATCTCATCGCATTCTCTAATGCTAATATTTATCAAGGTAGTCTTACAACTTTTCCGTCTTCGGTTGAAAATACAAAAGGATTGGGTGTGGAGTATGTTCATGTGGAGGGCGGAATATATGACCGTGGCGGGAAAAATGGAAATAAAGCCGAAGCCATAAAAGTTGCAGAGCTTGTGTTTGAGCATTTTCATATCTACCCAAACCGGAGTCTTGGCATTATTGCTTTTGGTGAAGTACAACAATCCGCAATACTGGATGCACTCATTGAGAAACGTTGTGCAAATCCGGCTTTTGAACCGTTCTTCAAAGAAGATAGAGAGGAATCTGTGTTCGTTAAAAATCTTGAAACTGTTCAAGGTGATGAACGAGATACTATTATATTCAGCATTGGATATGCCCCCGATGCTACCGGAAAATTTATAATGAATTTTGGTCCGCTAAGCCGTGAGGGTGGAGAACGTCGGCTAAATGTTGCGGTGACAAGGGCACGTTATAATCTCATACTTGTGGGGTCGATATTGCCGAAGGACATAGCGACTGATAAACTTGGTAGCTTAGGTCCAAAACTTCTACGGCAATACATTGACTTTGCTATAAATGGTGTCAATGCTATCCTTGGCGACACTTCTCAAAAAAGCGACTTGTGGCTTGATTCTAATTTTGAAACTTCCGTTTATGATTTTCTCGTTAGTAAAGGATATGATGTTTCGACATTGGTAGGTTGCTCTGATTATCGTATAGATTTGGCTGTTCGGCATCCTAAATATGAAGGGAAATTCGCAATAGGCATTGAATGCGATGGTGCGATGTATAATTCAGCAAGAACAGCGAGAGAACGTGATAGATTACGGTCGACTGTTTTTGAAGAGATGGGGTGGAAAATATATCGAGTTTGGTCTACCGACTGGATAAAGGATCGCCAAACAGAAGGCATACGTCTATTGGCTGCTGTTGATGATGCTATAAATAATTATCGAGAAAGCTCCCCGAATTTAAACACTTCAACAGTAAAAATGACTAACTTTTTAGAAGTAAGTACACAGACCGTCAACGAAAATATCCGTGAGGGAGTCCAACAAAAATTTGAAACACTGCGCTCTCGTTATTTTAATTACCAAGCCAAAGATATACCATCAACAGATATGGCGGAAACAATGCGAAAGGTTCTTGAAAATGACTTTGGGTTGGATAAAGTAGGGTTATTTAAAGAAACCGCTTTGTATGGTTATGGTTGGGAGCGACAAGGGAGCAAAATAAAGGAAAAATTTGAATTGGCATTCAGAAGTCTTGTTCATCAAGGGCATATTGAAGAAGATGCTGACGGAAAGTTGCGTATTATAAATGGCAATCCACTTGTTAATGCAAGAGCAACTTGTAAAAAATGCAAAGCTATTCTTGATAAAGGCGATGCTTTCTGCGGCAAGTGCGGTCACAAAAACTGATGAGGGGGAATTAACAATGCCAAATGACCTATTCGGCGATCTTTTAGACGACGATTTCGATGATGCTCTTGATTACTTTCTTTTTGAAGAAACAACGAAAAAGAAAGACGATTGGGATTGGGATAGTGATGATGACGATTATGATGATAGTAATAGCGGCGTTGCAAAACATTCATGCAATAAGTGCGGAGTTGCATATAACGATGACGAGATTTTCTGTGGAAAATGTGACAATAAATTAGGAGAGGTTAAAGTTATGTTTTGCGGGAAATGCGGGAAACAAATCAAAGAAGGTAATTCATTCTGCACGGGGTGCGGCGTTCAATTGGAAAACAAAGAAGACGAATCTACAAATGTAACAAACATCGCAAATTCTAATGCCAATATACTGAATGGAGGATACTATGCTTGCAGTGAAAGTGAGGTTTTTTATTCTAATATTGATGATGAAGGCAAACTATATGAAATGAATCTCAATGGCACTAATAAAACGAAACTAAGCGATATCCGTACTTGGTGTATCACCATAATGAATAATTGGGTGTTTTATTGCAATAACGGCTTATACAAAACACATTGCCAAGGCGGATTGAGCCTTCAACTTATCGAGGAGGAAGGACGAATTATCGGTACAACCGAAAGTCAAGTTTATTATTTATCGGGAAAAAAACTATATAAATTCAACATGGATAATAACGATAAAGTTGAGATTGTCTCTGGTTATTTGAAATCTCCGCAAATTTGCGGAGACAAAATATACTTTATAGATGAAGATGATTACAGGTGTGATTGCGACGATGATGCTTTTGAGTGCGAGTGTAATTCGTACTATTTGTATGAAATGAACACAGCTAGTTTTGAGAAACGCAAGACAGGGTGTTTAATCGAAAACAACCCATTTCTTGTAGTTGATAATTATGTATACCAATTTACAGATGAAGGTATGCACAAAACAAAAGCTGACGGCAGTGAATGCAAAAAACTATCGAACGACAAGTCGTTTGGAGATATAAATATTAGTCGAAACATATTATACTATCGTAACTCAGAAGATAATTGCAATATCTATAAAATTTGCACAGACGGCTCGAATAGAACAAAGTTAAGTGATTTTGAAAAAAATCTTGAACCGTGCAATTTGCACTTAATATGCAACTCGGTATATTATAGAATCCGGCGAGTTACTTATGAGGATGATGTTTATTGTAGTGAACTAATAGGGGACGGTAAAATTTCTATATGACTAATTATAAGAAATTGAAGATTTTAAACAAATAGTTTTGTTTAACGATAATGCGGAATTAGTGATAAGGGAAGAAGAGCTTTCCTTGCTGTGTAAATATTTGGATTCAAAAGGTACGATCTATAAACGAGAGGAGGTTATATATTTCTCGCGAGGAGTTCAAAGTCGAAATTGAGCGCATACATGGACTTATCAAGCAAATAGCAGATATACTTAACGACCAAGCATCTGATGTGCTTTCAGGACACAACGATAGGCTTACAAAAAATGAGTCGGCAATCAAAGAAGCATTTAAAGGCATGACTTCAATGATGGAAATGATTCAACAGCTTGCCACAAAGATGCCATGACGATGATTGACCAAAACACCTAAAACATCTACTCAACCGAGCGGATGTTTTTTAATGCCCCAAATAAATCACGTTAAATCACCACTTCATTCAGGATAGTTTTTTGGGAGGGAATCATAATAAATTTGAAATCGAATAAATAAACCGCCGACTTCTTCACAAAGCCGACGGTCAATTGTTATAGGAATATGCCGTGGTTTAATTTTAGTTTATTTCCCTTTGAACTGGTCAACGGGGTCAACTTTTGGTCAACAAAGTTACGAAATCTGACCGAAATCTGCGATAAGATAGGATAGGTATTATCCCTAAAGTGCCGATGTTATCAGAGTTTAGTCGCTTCTGCCGAAAGATACGATAAGGGGTTGTCTTTTGAACAAACAAAGAGTAGACTTCCACTTCAGCCTAAAATGACAATCAGCAAACCTTGATAAAACCAAGGTTTGCTGACTTAAATGTTGGAGCGGATTACGAGATTGAAATTATATCTGATTCTGAAATGCTTGACAGATTGGCTAATGTTATCGAAAACTTCGGCAAACATGAAAACGCACATATCAAAAACCAAATGCTAAAATCCATTATCCGCCGAATTGACTATTTTAAGACAGAAAAGCTAAGTAAAACCGACAATAATTCGGACTTGGAAGTATCTGTTTTGTTTTTAATTTAGTATATGCATCATTGAATGGTTAATTGTATTAACATACTTGTACAAGTATGTTAATACATAAAATAACCAAATTTTCATATTGTTTTATGTGAAATATTTACATATTAATAATGATTTTGCTTTAAGAAAAAAATCACTTTCCATTGGAAAGTGAAAAGTGCCGACATTGCCGGCAAATTTGTTTTCGTTTCTTCCGTTAAGAAAAAACTCATCGCACCGTATCATCACGCTTAACTTTTTCAAAAGAGTTGAGAGATTTATTTGTGTCATCAATGGCTTCCTGAACATTTGTAGTATTTAGCTTGCTTTGAAATTTTGGGTTAAAAATGTGTTTTGAATCATCGGGAATTTGTTCAGACGTAAGAATTTGTTCAAACATAGTTTTTACATCAGCGGCGATAGGGGATTTTTCGGGAGCTTTAGTTTTTTCTAAAGCCTTTGCTTTCTTGATTTCTTTATAATCATAAAGTACAGTTCGAGTGTTAGCAGTTTTATCAATTTTTTCGTTTTTAAGTAATGTGTAGGACATTTGACGGTCGCTCAAATCTTTGCGTTTGCTTAGAAAAAATGAAATAGCACTATGTGTTTTAATGTCACTAACTTTAAGATTTTTTATTTTTGCAGGGAAAATATTTCACTTTTCTTTAACAAAAACATATGCTTTATTTTCTTCATCGGTATTCTCTTTGAATAAGTAATTAGCGTTAATATTAGATTTAGCTTGCCGTGAATCCCATTTGAAAACAAGCATATTATTGTCGAGATAATATTCAAGATTGGCGAGATTTTCAAGGCGAGTTTCAATGTCATTAAAGTAAATGCTGTTATGTAAGTCTGACTCAGTTGTTTTCTCTGTAAGAATGTTCGAGAAGAAATCTTCAGCTGCCATTCTTGCATATGCCGTATCTGTTAAGTGTTGTACCCCTGATAAATGTTTAAAATCTATGGGGGCAAATAAAATTTTAAACTCCAAAGGAATTTTTTTCGGAGTTCCTAATTTTATATGATATTCTTTGTCTAACAGCTTTTCAAACGCAATGGCACTTTGTTTCAATCTGTCCATCAACGTACAACCTTTCTTCTCAATATTAAAATTTAAGTGTCCCACATCAAGCAGGACACTCGTAGCATATTTTGAGTTCAGCGTAAGCCTAAGTCAAAATCTGGAAATATGCAAACCCTTCTTGGCTAAAGCTCCATACCCGCCGTCTTGACCCGACAAGGTACTTCAACACTTACACGAGCGTTCTAAGCCGCCCGTGGGATAGCGGCGTGCCAATAGCCGTTTCTCCGAAGCTCTCCGCTTCCTTAAATATATTATAACCTATTAATTCCGCTTTGTCAATAGCTTTTTAAAAAATTATAAACCAATCAAAGCCAAAATTTTCATTTTCATTCGTTAAGAACAAAATCACTTTCCAATGGAAAGTGATTTTGTTCTTTTGGAAAGTCAGCAAGTTTATTTAAAATCCCTCATAATATCAACATAACTGTCGTAGTCTCCCTGCCCGAAGCAAACTAATATTACCTCGTTAATGTCGGAGTTTTGGCTTAAAAAGGATAATATAGCCGTCAACGCTGTTTTGCAGGCTTCTTCAAATGGATAGCCGAAAACTCCCGTGCTTATGCAAGGAAAAGCTATTGAGCGAAGTCCGTGTTTTTCGGCGAGTTCAAGTGATGTTTTATAACAGCTTGCCAACAATTTGGGTTCGTTATGCTTTCCGTCCTTGTAAACGGGACCGACCGTATGAATAACGTGTTTTGCGGGTAATTTATACCCTTTTGTTATCTTCGCCTGTCCTGTTTCGCAACCGCCGAGTGTTTTACATTCATCAAACAATTCCTGCCCTGCCGCATTGTGGATAGCACCGTCAACTCCGCCGCCGCCGAGTAAAGAGTCGTTAGCGGCGTTGACAATTGCATCAACTTCCAGTTTTGTTATGTCTCCTTGGATAAGCTTAATTTTTTCCAACATTTTAATTTCCTCCATTATTTTTTTATTTTAAATGGTTATTATAGCCAAAACCAACAAATGCACCGGGTAAAACGCATAGAAGAACCACTTCATAAAAACAGATAACTTAGGAGTTCTGCTATCCCTCCCAAACCAAAATCATATCATCTTTAGAAATCCCCATGCTTTCAAATAATTCCATCGTACCTTTACCACCTGCGTGCATATTCGGGTCATCCACCAATGTGTGATACACATCTGCGGGGATTTCAATTCCCCATTCAAGCAATACTTCAAAAACTGCGGTAAGTATACTCGGTATGTCGGATTCTCCAAACCTTTCCTCTTCCAAATCTGCATAATCTGCCAAACCCTCTGTTGTAATATCCGCCGCTTCGTCCTGTAAATTGCTCGAATTTGAACAGGAAGCAAGCCCTGCCATGAGTGAAAAAGCTAACAATATCGCAAATAATTTTTTCATCTTCCCAATACCTCTTATTTTATAATAATAGATTAGCTTACTATATTATACCACATATTATATAGTAAGTCAACTGTTATTATTTTTTTGTGTTCTAAAAATTTGACCAAAAAAATGCAAAAGTTTTTGTAAAAAATGCAAATTATCTGCGACCACGCCCGACATTCACAACTCGACCAATAAACTAAATATATCATCTCTTCTGATTTCAGTCTCTCTTCCCAATCCCATGCTCATTTCAAGTTATGCGTTATTTATCTCTGATAATTAACCACATTTTGTGAAATTTCTACAATATATATATATATATATATATATATATTGTAGAAATTTCCGAATTTGAGAAAAATGGGTTGAAAATTAAGGGAAAATGTGTTATAATGATAGTGGATTATAAAGAGAAAGGATTTATAAATGATGTATAAATTGAACTGCGAGGAAATTCCGGGCGAGAATAATAACAACGAAATTTATCCTAATCAAACTGAGAATACAAAGCTTTCTGTACATAGCATTTTAACGAATGAAATTCCTCCGAAAAAGTTGATAGCTTTAGTTGCTGTTTGCGTTGTTATTTTAGTTCTTTTAATAGCGCTGATTATTTTTAGAGTTACTGCGGGCAATGCCCGAGAGGTTTTTCAGCCCGTAAAGGAAATAGTCTACGTAGAAAAACCTCCGCAACTGAAAAGCCTTTATATCGGCGAATCAGTGATTACCGATATTGTTGCCCAGCAAAAATTGGAAGTTCTGAATGTTAATAATGAAAATGAGATTATTTTAGATGACAGCTTTAAAATAAACTGGAAAATTTTTAACAGGTCACAGAAAATAACACTTAACGCAACGGCGAGATACACAGTTAACCTTAATGACTTTTCGCGCAATGACATAGCTTATGATGAAACCACCGAACGGTTGTTCATACTAATTCCGAGACCTGTTCTTGATTCTGTCACAATAAATGAAGAGTTGAATCAATTTCACGAAGTAGAAAGCGGGTTTTTTCGATTCGGGGATATTAGAATAACACCCGAAGACCATAACGAAATAATTCGCCAAGGTAAAGAAAATATTACTAACACTCTAAAGTTGTGTATAGAAACGCAATCTAAAGCAGACCAAGCGGCTAAGGAATCGGTAACCAACCTAATAAGTGATTTGTTGACAGAAGTTGAGCTTGCGAATTATAAGATTGAGGTTGGTTTTAAATAAATTGCTATATAATTTATAGGGCGGCGGATAATACCGCCGTTTTTGTAATAGTATGACAAATTTATGGAAGTGTTGTGCCAAATCCCGCAGGAAATTTTAACATTGCCGACTGCCGCCCAAAAAGAGTTATATAAATTCAAGCCGCATTACAGGCTAGGCGTTCAAAGCACCGCTACCAAAAATAAACTAAACAACAGGCTCTATAAAAGAATACCGCTCAACGTCCCCCTAGGGCGTGAGGAAGATGTAAAAAAGCGGGCTAAACAGCTGGGTTTAAGCGTTAATGCTTATCTGAATGGGCTTATTAATGAGGATCTAGAGAAATGCTAAGAACAATTCCCAACCTTTAATTTCAATTTCCATTGGAAAGTGAATTTTTCAATACCTCTCTTCTTTTTTAACAAGCTCCTTATATTTGCAATCAGACAAGTTTGCTCTTGCTAAAAAAAGTATAGTAATCCCTGTTATTCCGCAGGTATAACAGCTTAAATCGTCATAATCATCATAACATACAGGACTCGTAATATGCTTACACCCCTCGCACGGCGTTTCATTTATATTAATTCAAACCGCCCCCCTTTTTTTCTTTTCCCTACAAACTCCAAGACCCTCAAAGCCCGACATCAACAACTCGCCCATAAGACTATACAATATAAACAACACAATCCCAAGCAAAAGCATTTTTTAAAATCAACATCTTAAACGATGCCTTTATTTCTGTTTTTTGACATCTTCCCTTCGCCAAGCTTTTTCTTTTGCACTAGGAGCATTTTCAATTTCATTATCTTTAAACCGAGTTCCGTCATTTCTTCTTTCATATCAAAAAGCTCATCTGTTAATTTATCGGATAAATCGTCAAACTTAGTTGCAAATTTATTCGGCTCGTCTATTTCGTTGTCAATCATAAAATTTAAAACCTCTTGTCATAATCCAAACAAATTTTATCAGAAGTTTTGCGAATGGATGCAAGGCTTCTTTTGCCGCCCGTCCAAATATTGCCGCTTAAATCATGAGGAGCAACAGCAAAATGATTGTGTATATGTGTTTTATCTATATGAGTTGAAACGATAATGTGCCTATCCTCGCTGAAACAATCGTAAGCCAATTCTTTTATATGTTGCATATCAGATTGTATATCTTTAACATCATTCTCATAAATTGAGCCATATGTGTTGGCAACTTTAGCAATCTACGATAAGTTATTTCCGTACCTGTTAATTGCAACCATGAGTTTATTGAAAGGTGTTGTATCGTAATGTTTAATCACGCCTTGGACTGATATTTGTCTTATATATGTATTAGGTTTTAGTTTTGCTTTTGAAGATTTGTGTAAAACTATTTTCCATTCTTCGGGAGAAAAAGCTATAAGCTTCTTTTTATAATTATCTGAATATGGCATTGAAAAAACCTCCAATAAAATTTATTTTATAGTAACATATATTTTTCTTATCCTCGCATTAAAAATTTTTCAAAATTTCAAAAATATATGTCGTATCGGTCTCTTCGCCTTTGTCAGTCGAGGACTGGCGTTGTTACGGTTGTTATCCGCAGTAAAGCCCATTTTGAACATAACATCGGCTATTTCTTGTGCGGTCAGTTGTTGAACTCCTAAGCAATCAGCACTTGACTTTCTCGTTTATTCATGCTCCGTTCTATCCGCTTTAAACTTTTACGCGGGTTTTCGCTGTAGTGTTTTCACCGTCATCGCCGTAATGCTCTAAGTGCTTTTCTATATATTCGGCACAAGCGTAATCATTCTGCCCGGCGTTAAACGGCTTCTTGCATTTTATGCAGACCATAGTAAAATCACTTTTCGCTTTTTATAAATTATATAAATGATGAGGATTTAAGGACAACATCAGAAACATCAAGCTTTATTATATCACCGATATTTTCGGTATTATCAAGGTCAATTTCAATATCGCCGTCAGATATTCCGCTAAAAGTCAACCCCGCATAAACACAAAGTAAAAAAAAAGCAACAAAATGTCCACTTTAGCGAACTGACAAAGCGGTCTGTTTTTTCATATTCTGCATGGAACGTATCGACTTTTTCATCGGCTATCAAGTAATCCGTACTTTTGGTTATAGAGCTGCCAACTTTACTGCTAAACCATAAATAACACTCCTTCAAGGTCGGTGATGTTGACGTGTTTTTTCATCAGTTCGATGAATGTGTCAACGTCATTTTTCAATTGATGTTGAGCGTTGATTTTGAATGTTAATTGGCTTATTTTTTCTGTTAATGCTGATTTTTCAGATTCATAACCGTGGATTAGTTTGTTAGCAGACTCGGGCGATAACCCGCTTAAAATCGTCTTTTCAAAGGTTGCTTGAATCAGTTTTTCTAATTCTGCAAGTCGCTTTTCAGATTTTTTTAAGGCGGCAGAATCCGTCTTAAATTGCAAATTCACGGATTGATTTTTCAGATGAAAATCTCACTCACGAACGGCGTTTTCAGCAACAATAATCTCGCTCGCCTTATTTCTGATGTCCGCAATAACGAGTTGCAATAAATCCTTCTCGCTGATATAATGGCTGGAGCAAGCGGTTGTTCCCGGCGTTGAATAGGTTGGACACTGATAATTATTATTATGCCCTTTTTCGCCATTTTTGAGCGTATAATAACTGTGATTATGCCCAAGTTTGCTACCACAGTCTTGGCAAATCAAAAGCTCCGTAAACGGCATTATTTCGCTCTCTTTTGTCTGCCGAACACGCCCTAAATTAACAATCATATCATAACATTTCTGCTAATCCTCACGACTCACAATTGTGTTATACTATAAAGGGTATTTGAAATAAATACTACTAAAACACACGCAATCGCGCTGTTTGCGGTACATTCGGAGGTGTTCGGCTTAAAAATAAGGTTTCATTACGGACGGAGCGAATTGCTTCGTCCGTAACTTTTTTTACTTACCTCTACTCTTGTAAACATTATGCTGATTTTTACACTTCGGCGAACAAAACACAGAGTTGTGATTTGTGGCGGCAAAAATAGCGTTACAATGTTTGCAAATTCGGAGCGGTTTAGCTTCGTCAGTCAGCATAAAAGAGAACATCATTTGAATACCGAGTAACAGCGAATGGAAATCCCAAACAATTGTAGGCTTGTCAAATAGAGCCACGTGATAAGTAGGCGAAGTGCCTTTGAACGCCAACATTCCGAGTTTATATGCAAGCAAAGTTGACTCGTCAAATTTGTCCTTATCCTCGTAGTGCATAATCGCACTTGTGCAAGTGAACGCCCACGCCTTAAACTGCGCCTTCAAAGTCATAACGCTCACAATAATCACGTCCTAATGCGATATTCAACGCAAGTGGTTTGTCGGCAAAAGTCAGTGCAAGAGAGAGCCGTCATTTCAATGTCATTTGCGGGATACCAATGCGCTGTTCTTGTCTCCTTTTGAAGCAAAATCAAGCGCATTATTTTGCAGATTTTCTTCGCTTGATTTCTTGCCCAAACGATTGACATTCAGCTGTTCAATAGCTCTTGAAATGTTCTGTTGTGATGTTGTTTGATGTACCTCATAGGCACAGTCAAACATAGAATCAAAGAAATTTCCGCTTATAACCTGCCTCCAATATTTCGTGTTTAATGAACCTCGGTACGGCGGCGGGTAAACCGTGATATAATCGGCGATTTTATCAACATCTACCGATTTACTCTCCTCGCCTAATTTGGACTTGTCCGGATGAGTGTAAAGCAAATATTTACCGTCAAGTTTTGCTCTGTTGCTGTCGATTAAGTCCCATAAATTCACAACTTCCTCAAAATCACGAGTAGTCCGTGCGGCTTGTTCAACACGATGCAAAGCCATTTCACGCATTTCTCGTTGGAGCAGTTTTCGTCCTTTGTTTTCATCTGCAACTTGGACCAGTTGCTTGTCTAATTTTTCAAGTGATTTATTCCGCAAGTCATATTTTGACTTGCGGTGTTTTCTAATTCCAGCCATATTTTCACGACCTTTATCGTCGATTTGTACATATCTCAATTCGTTCAAGCACAATTATTCGTCAATATCAACAAATTCAAAATTATTTCAAAAAACAGTTCCTTTTTTGCCCTATTTTTGCGGTATACAGTGAGGGATAAAAAAGTAATCACCAATCCCTGTGCCTGTATTACATCTAAAAATATGTAATAGGAGGTTAATCAATTTGAAAACAAACGATTACAGCACAGGGAACACTAATATTATACCATTAGAAAGGGCAACTTGTCAAGAGGGTAATTTCAAATTCCGAAAACAAATCGGCAGAACCATTTATGAGGTGTCTGCCTTTTTTAATTCCGAAGCCGTCGAGACCGCCGAAGAAAAACTTTTCAGAATAAAGAATATGGCTACAATTATCACGGCACTTCGTGTGTGAATAAACCGCAGGATTCTTACGATTGTTCGGCGTATAAATTGAGTAGCAAACGGTTCAATCCCGTATGTTCGGGACACCATATCAGAAGTGATGTTGTTCGTGAATTGGTGCTTGATATGCTAAAAAAGTCAGCGGTTATGTACGGGAAAATCAAGCGGAGTTTATCGAAAAAATCCGTGCGGAATTTGCAATAAACAAGACTGAAACGGTTAAATCCCACGCAAAGCAAATAGCAAAGAACGAACGCAGAATTGCGGAACTTGAAAATCTTTTTCTCAAGGTTTATGAAGATAACGCAAGCGGTAAATTAAGCGACAAGCGGTATGAGTAGATGTCGGCTGATTATGAAAAAGAGCAGACTTTGCTTGAAGTCAAAACTGATGAAATGAAAGCCGAATTAGAAACGTATAACGCCGATGGTAACAGGGCGGACGAGTTTATCAAGTTGGTGAAAAAGCACACCGAATTCGGGGAATTAACTACCGAAATGCTAAATGGGTTTGTCCACAAAATCATTGTTCACAAGGCAGTTAAGACCGAATGGGAACGCACACAAAAGGTTGATATTATTTTCAACTTTATAGGCGAATTTAAGTTACTGCAAGAGGAAATATCCGCACCTACTCCAGAAGAAATTGAAGCGGAGGAAAAGTGGCGGGAACAAATTCAAAAACGCCGCGAATCCTGTCGGCGAAGCAAGGAAAAGAAACGTGCGGAGTACGAAAAATCCAAAACAGCGTAATAAAATGCCGCATTATGGCGGCTTACGAATTAATTGTGAGCTGCTTTTTGCGTAAAAATGAAAGGAAATGTTTTATGTCATACAAGACGTTAAACCGTGCAAAATCGGAACTCGGCGTAATTACTTTCAAGCAAACTAATGGTTAGTACTGGCAGTTACCGATTGATGTGGAGTTTTCGGAAGAACGAATTAAGGAGCGTTTACAGGGCATTACTCAGACTGTTTCAAAGGCAAGAAAGTCCACTGAAAAATTCAATCTCGTCATTGATTTAGAGAATAATATCAAGGCACAGCAGTCGACAGGATTTGCACATTGAGCAAAGATTCAAAATCTTAAAAATGCCGCTAATACGATGAACTATCTCACAGAAAACGACATACTTGAATACGCTGATTTTTCTGAAAAATACGAGAGTTTGAGGTATAAAAAAGACAGCCATAGCGACAGAATTAAGGCGATTGAAAAGCGGATTAAAGAGCTTGATGTTTTGATTAAAGACATTGAAGTTTACCAAACTAAACCTATTGTGGACAAGTTAAACACGGTTGTGTTCAAGGAAAAATACCGCAAAGAAAACGAGAGTGATTTTATCCTTTTCAAAGCGGCGGAAAGGTCTTTGAAACCGCATATCAAGGACGGGAAACCGCCATTAATTAAGCCTTTACGAGCTGAAATTAACAAGTTGTATGCGGAGAAGAATTCGCTTTATAGCGAGTATGATTTGCTCAAAAAAGACTTTTCAGAGTTGTCTAAAATTAAGCAGAATGTCAATATTATTTTGGGCAAAGCCGATTCACTCGAACGTGAAAGTTTACGCAAGCGGAGCAGCGAATTAGAGTAGAATTTTCCAGAGTATTACGCCCCACCCCGGGGTGTTTACATCTGCCGATTTATCGGCATTTTATCGCCAATTGAATGGCGATTTAGCAAAGGGGTTTGGGGAAATTATTTCCCCAACAAGCAAAGTGCAGGGAGCGTTCGAGCGACCGAAACGGTGCATTTGTACGTACAAATGCGTTGCTTGCCAAAGTATGAAAGTTAACTTTTTTAAAGATTATCGTTTCATCGCTTTGGGCGGGAGGAACGAAAAAATTTTTGTTATGGAAGTTCAGGCAAGCAAAGTTCTTTTAAGAATTGATTATGTTTAGCTTTCGATACACTGATAACATTTTCTATTTCGTCAAGGTTCTTTTTCACTTCTGCAAGGTCAATAATTTCTTCTTCCAATGAAGTGCTTACATACCTTGAGATGTTTAAGTTGTAATTGTTTTTCTCGATTTCTTCCATTGAAATGCATCGTGAATACTTTTTATCCGTTTCTTCACGGAATTGGTACGTTTGCACTATTTTATCAATGTGTTCAGACAAAAGAATGTTTTGGCGCTTGCCCTTTTCAAAGTATTCGCCTGCATTGATGAATAACACATCATCAAACTTTTTGCATTTTTTGAGTACAACGATACAAACAGGTATGCCCGTAGAGAAAAATAGGTTTGTAGGCAATCCTATAATTGTGTCGATATTGCCATCTTTTAAGAGTTTTGTTCTAATTTTTTCTTCTGCACCGCCACGGAATAAAACACCATGTGGTAAAATGATAGCCATTGTGCCTTCATCGCTTAAAAAGTGAAAACCATGCAAAAGGAAGGCAAAATCAGCCGCTGATTTCGGTGCGAGTCCGTAACTGTTGAAACGGAAGTCCTCGGACAACGCTTCGCTTGGTTCCCAACGATAACTGAATGGCGGATTCGCAACAACCGCATCACATTTCAATTTTTTTGCAGGGTTCATTTCGCTCAAGATGTCCCAGTCGTTTAACAGTGAATCACCGTGAAAAATTTGAAACTCTGAACCCATGCAACCATGAAGTAGCATATTCATACGAGCAAGGTTGTAAGTGGTTATATTCTTCTCCTGCCCATATATCTGCCCAATACTGTTTGGCGCAAGGTGTTTCTTTACGTTAATTAAGAGTGAACCTGACCCACAAGTGAAGTCAAGTAAATTGTTTATATATCTTCTCTTCCCAACACTCGGATTTTGGCTATCCAGTATCACGATACGAGAAAGAATATTGGATATCTGCTGTGGTGTATAGAATTCTCCGGCTTTTTTACCTGACCCCGCCGCAAACTGACCAATGAGATACTCATAAGCGTTCCCTAAAAGGTCATTTTCATTGCAAAATTCAGAAAGACCCTTAGTTATTTCGATTATTATTGAGCATAGCATTGCGTTACGGTTTTCGTAATTTTTCCCGAGCTTATCAGAATCAAGATTAACTTCAGAAAATAACCCGCGAAACGCACTTTCAAAGGATTCGTTTTCGATAAACTTAAATCCTAATTGTAATGTCTGTAAAAGGAATTTGCTCTGCGTGCGGGCTAACTCGCTTATATTGCTCCAAAGGTAATGCGGTTTGATTACATAATGGAGCTTTCGGCGCATTTGCTTTTCAAACACCCCTGCAACATCTGAGTTTTTGGCATACCAAACAGACAATGGGGTTAAAAGTTTAATTTCTGTGTTTTCTTCATTATTTGAATTCAGTATTTTTTTTAAGTTTGCTTCCAACTGTTCAATACTCAAACCGCCGAAGGTAACTTTTTTGACCATATCAACATGGATTTTGTTCTCGTCCGTCGTTTTAATCTTTGCAAGAAATTCTTCGCATTGCAAATAATCTTCCCCAAGTTCTTTCCTTGCGGCAGCTTCGTAATTATCAGAGAGGTAGCGCAAAAAAAGAAACGAGAGCATATAGTCACGAAAATCATCGGGGTTCATTGCCCCGCGTAATTTATCCGCTATATTCCACAAGGTTGCGCCTAATTGTTTTTGCTGTGTATTGTTCATTTTAATTCCCCTCTATTCTTCGGTTTCTTCAAATAAGGCCTCATTAAAATTATACTCTCTTAAAAACCTTTCAAGTATATCTTTGAATATCTGTTTATTGTCGTCAACCATTTCAACGGGTTCAAATATCGAATAAGGACCGTGGCTCATTAAATTGACCATTCGGTTATATAGCACATTGTCTTCGTCATTATCCCCAAGTTTTATGCAGTCATAAAACTTATCATAACCGTGGAATGCTGCTGTCTTTTCAAATAGGTTTCTCAGGATGTTGAAATGGTATGTATAGAGCTTATTCGAAGCAGAGGCTTCTTTTAACTGCTGCAACAGCGCGACATGATGGTAAAATGGCGTGTCCTCCATGCCGCGGGTATAATATTTGCCGTTTTCTTTGTTTATGCCGAGATAGCGTACGAACGAATCTCTCCTGCTCAACTCATTAAACATTACATTGAAGAACAGTGCGTGGTGTGTCGAAATTATAGTCTTTATCTCGCCATTTTTAAGCAGTTTTGCCAAATGGCAAGCGACAGCAACAACATTGTTGTCGTCTAAAGACGAGATAGGGTCATCAACATAAATATACTTTACCCATGAATATTCCGGGATACCACCTATTGCCATTTCTGCTACAGCTAAGAAGAAACACCACACAAAAATACGCTCTTCTTCGCGCGAAATTTTGATGTTTTCTTCTCTTATATCTTCTCCGCGTGCATTTTTAGCTTTTCGGGAAAAAGTAATGTATCCATCTTCGTAATTTATCGAAAACAGATAATCGTCGTATCGATTCAAGAGGTCGCGAATCTTGCTCTCAATATCGAAACCATCTAAACCCGCAAAAAAGCTTGAGGACTTGTTAAACATCAGACGTATATCATCATCATTGTCATTATTCCAGTAGAAAAGGTCTTCTGTAAAGGCGTTGTAATACAATGCACCTTCTGTTTTTCTGCCTGCGTTGGCATCTGTTTTTTTGACCCAGTTTTTGAAAACGCCTGAAAGACGCGTCTTACCAGTTCCGTTATGTGCAAAAATCAGGTAATACTTCTTACCCCCGTCCAGCTTGTCCCGCACCTGTTTTGCAAGTTCTCTCAAGTTTGAAAAGTGTTTCCGTCTCATGCGAATACCTCCTGTGTAGAGGGGAATAGCCCTTGCATTAAACCTTTTTTGTGAAGTTTCAAGGTTTCGATTTTTTGGGCTTGTTCGGTTATTTGGTCATCCAACGAAGATAGGCAGTCGGCGATTTTTTGTTGTTCGTTAATTACAGGAGGACACCATAACTTTGTTTTTTTGGCATTTTGAATCGTATAAGTACCTACTGTCGATTTTGATTTTTGACCGTCTATTTGATTTTGGATATAATCCGATTGAAAAAAATACTTAAAATATGTTGAAACAAGCCCCTCATTCAACTTAAATCAAAGCACATTCCCATCTTTATAGTAAAATTTGTCCCCTTCATTAACTTGGTAACAAACGCCTAATGTGCCAACTCCACTTACTAAAAAATCTCCCGCAGTAGGCACCCCATATTTTTTTGATAACTCCTCGAATAAGTCTTCGGAAATAAATATTTCATTACTAAACTGCTCTCTTTTGTTCAAAAGCCAACCCCTTATCGCATCTTTTAGCAAAGTTAGATAAACGCTGTTCTCATCGGAACTTTCGGGGAGAAGCCTATCCTATCTTATCGCAGATTTCGGTCAGCTTTCGGAACTTTGTTGACCAAAAGTTGACCTCGTTGACCATTTCAGCGAGAAACAAACTAAAATTAAACCACGGCGTATTCCTATAACAATTGACCGCCAAATTCGTGATGAAGTTGGCGGTTTTATTAACCTTTGCCCTATTCAAACAGAACACACCCACCAAACTTAAACTCCTCTATTTTTGCGAATAAATCCTCTACTTCCACTTCAAAATATTCCGCAAGGCACTCATAACAATAAAACCTGACGACTTTTCGACCGAGGATTTTCTGATTTAATCCTACTTCATTTTTAGCAAGCTTTTCTTTCCCGCAGACAAAACAATCTTTATCCTTATTCATTCGATTCCACCTTTTTTATACTGAACACGGGAACATCTTTGCCTTTATATTCACTGTCAAGTATACCAAGTTGAGTTTTAATTATATCCCTCATACGGTATGCACGTTGCAAACAGTATCGCTTGAAGTCTGAGGGGTCAATATCGCTTGCCGAGCGAACATTTGGAAATATGAGTTTCAAATATGCAGTAGTAAGCCGTTTTACTGCTTCCGTGTCACGAGTATCAGCTTTGTCGGGTACTTCAACCAATCGGTCAACAATTACACGGTAACTCATATCTTCTCGCAGTTCGTGCAAAATAGAGCAAAAGTATTCTGAGTTTAGTGCCCACCCAGATATTTTTAAGTCCTCGTTCATTCGTGGAATATTCCAACCTTTTATAAAACCGTGAAAGCGGTCAATCAAGGCGGATTCGTGAAACGACTTAGGCAATTCGCTGAACATATTACTAAAGCCCCCCTCGTCCATTGTTTCCTTGCTTATGTTACCACATAAGATAAAACCTGCATCAGCGGCACGTTCGTAAGAATCAATCTTGATAATGCCCGATTCGAGATATGCTTTCAAAACGGTACGCATTTCGTCAACATCACCGAATTGGAGTGTTTGGATTTCGTCAAGTACAACAAAATCACTTGTTGATACCAAGCCCTCTGTATGTCTTGTCTTATGATAAAAAAGGGTAGCACGGCTTATTTTGCTATCAGTCGGTAATGCTCCGAAGCGACTCACACGACCGAAAAGATAAGATTTGCCCGTTCCCTTTGGTGCAAGTTCTATGAGGTTAAGACGTTTTTCAACAAACGGTAGCAAACGAGATAACATTGTGAGTTTAGTTTCCTCATCTTCATAACCATCTGCGTTATAGTCAACCGCTCCAAGCAAAACGTCAATCCATTCCGAAGTCGAGAACTCTTTCCTTGCATCTTTGAAATATTCAATATCAACCGTATACGGGCAAAACGGTTTAAACGCTGTCAGTTTAATTTTCCCCTTATTATTCTTTTTAGTTTTTGCACTTTCTTTTGTATCCGTCCAAAGAATATCCACCTCTTCGGGGGAACGATAACCGATTTCAACCATACCCCAAGTTTCGCCGTGGAGTAAATCCTCTCGTATATCTTCCCACACATTTTCCTCAACAACAGTATCTTTGTACGCCAATCCGTAATCAGGCAAAGCGAAAAATACTTGCTTTTTTTCTACGTCAATGTCAACAGAGATTTTTGCAAGAAACCGCACCCTTTCATTACCCATAACAACACGGTCTTTTATGGAAATCCAATCGTCCTTGCGTGGTAAATAAGTATGCACAAATTTCAATATTTCTTCGCTATCATATTCGCCATTTTCGTCTTGAAACTTTTTGAGAAGCCAGTCGCGCATAAAGGAGGGCAAACTTAAAGCAGAAAAGAAATTGCTTTTTCGCAAGTCTTTATAGACCACCATTTCATCAAAGCAGTTACGAAGTTTATTGAACAATTGCCACGCCTCCTAATTAAACAAATTATCGAAGTCATCACTATCAGACTTCTTTTGAGTTTCACTTTTGACATCAATAGTAAGTTTTCCGATTAAACTATCGCCGTCAAAAACATCAGCTGAATATTTGCCGCCACGTTTTATGTCGGTAATAACGTGATAATGATTTTTATCTGTCTTTTTCGCAATATACGGTATGGATTGACCTTTGATGGTAACTCGCACACTTTGTAATTCTGCCTTAGAAAAAAGTGTAAATTCAAGCGGTTTTCTGAAACTTGAATATATTCTGTCGGAGTTAAGTAACTCAATGCTTGTATCGGGTGAACTAAGCATTATCTCGATAATCGGCACAACAACTTCTTCTAAAGTTGCACCACCATGTACTTCCACATTTGCCTTACGACTACCTTTGAAACGTCCGTAATTTGCTAACACCAAATATTGTCCGTCAGAACTTTCAGTAGCAAACGGCAGGTTGGTAGATGTCGGAGCATAACCCGCAGGGCGTTTGCATATGCGTCCGCTATGTTTTCCCTTTTCGTCAGCATCATATTTCTCTTCCTGCCCATTTATTACCGCAAGCCTACTCGCTCCGTGGTCGCTTACAATTAATGCTTTTTTGTATTTGTGCAAAGCAAGTTCTGTAGCTATTTTTTCAAGCAAATTAGCGATAACATCCAACTCTTCAGCAAGATGGATAGGTAAATTTTCAGTTTCGTAATTATACCCACCACTTTCTTTATGTTTAATTTCATCAAGATGCTTCTCTTTTTCTTTTTTGCCAACCCAGTCGACATAAAAATTGTTATTAGCTGCCGTAATAGTCGGTAAATCAGCCTGTGCAATATGAATCTGAAGTGACAGACCTTTTTGCTCGCATATCTTTTGCACAAAGCCAAGAAACTCTACACCGAGAGCATCAATCCAGTAAAGATGAGTATTCTCCTTTTCCAATACACCATTCAAAACTTCGGTGCGAGTACGCAGACCGTTATATTTTCGCTCTTTGGCAAGGCTCTCAACTTGCGATAAAAAATCGTCATTTATATTATTCGTTACTTTTTGCCATTTATAGCTGTTAAAATAATCGGTCAAAAGAACATTCAAATTTGCGGTGGATTTTGGGTCTGTAAATGTGTATTTCCATAGGTAATCGGCTAAAAAGCTATATACCAAATTAACTCTCTTTATTACATCTTGCGTGGCAATTGTGGCAAACAATGCTACAAGTTCTTTGCGTTCAGTTAATGTCAAGTCAGTAAGTTTATAAAGCCCCTCTACAGGGTTGCGGCGGTTGTCGGAAACAAAGGCGGCAATGTCCGCTTCAGATAACTTCTTTTCGGCAAGTAGCCGTCCAATGAGCAATTTGCGTTCGGTATAAAACTCGTCAAAGCGGCTGTCGGTATGGTCTATGTCACTTATTGCACCGACTATATTTTTCTTGAGGTCGGCAAAATCGCTTGTTATTTCTGCCACATATTTCAAGTACGGATTGTCAATTTCAGATGACTTGAGTTTTAAGGCAATAAAATAAAGCCAGTTTTTATAGTTTGTTCCGTTCAAACATAAGGTGATTAAATTTTCGGGTCTGTTATCGAACCCCAAAAATAACTTGTTAAATTTTCCACCCGCTGTTGTAACAGCGGATAAAAACTCTCTCCATTGTTCGGCTGTCCCGAAACTCTCTGCAAGGTTAAAGGTAGGGATAATATGCTTAACTCCATCATAAGCGGAATTGATTTTTCGGACAGCGAACATAGTTCTGCCAAAATCAGCGTTCGTTTTAACGCTTACAATGGACTTACCATTTTCAAAATCAAAAAGCATACCTTTGATTCCTATGCTTGCAGGTAAATCCAATTCCGAGGGACAGACTGCAACCGACAAAAACGAATTGGTAAAACTCGTAAAATAGATATATCGTTCTACAGACCGTTTTGCTTCGGCTTGTTGAATTCTCTGAATTATTGAAGAAACCCCACGCAGAAGCAAAACAACTCGAGCATTTCCCACTTTCTTATCTTTTAAAGAATCAAGACGTTTGAAAGCTTCGTCTTCACCACGAAAAGCAAGGTATTCCCCTAATCCTAAGATAACGATTTTCTTGTCACCACTACTTCCGTCAATATCCGCAAAGTCAATCTCTTCAAAAAGTTTATCAAGGCTCGGCGGTTTATCGGGAGCAGAACAACAATCACTAAGGCGAACAGGCTTAAGTCCTAATTCCACAAGTTGGTTTTTTGTGCTTTCATAATTTTCATCACCACATGCGAGAAAGAACGGTGCATTAACATTTGTATTTGATAAATACCTCTTCACTTCAATCAAGTTAATTTCCTCCTCGCATAATAATCTCAAGCCCGACCGACACATTCTCCTTAATCAGTCTTATGATATATTCGTCACGTTCCGCAGGTTTCATCCTCTCGAGTATAGCTAACGCACGGTCAGAACCGCCCGCATTATACTCATACTCTGCAAGCCTCTTAATCTCAATTTTTACTTGCGGGTGTGAAAGCCAGTCATATGCATCAATCGTTAAGCGTTCTAATTTATCTTTTGCTTTTTGAATTGTCAGCATTTTTGCATAACTGCCAATAACGTGTTTTACAAACGCTTTATCACGCTTATCCTCGCTTTTTAAGTCATCGAATAAAGTCCAAGCATTAAGAAAATCAAGAGCATCTTTTATGGCGAATTCGGGAGGGTTGCTCTGATTAATCGTGTCAAACGTCCTTTTCGCTACATCGTAGTTTTTCCCGTCAACCATTGCCAAGATGGGGCATTTATATATAGTTGACCATTCTTTCGGATTTTTTGTGCCTGTTCTTTCACGCCAAAAGTTAAAGAGTTTCACTTTTAGTTGCCCTTTGCGATATTCTTCAGCTTTGTCTTTAACTTTTATATTGCACTCGCTCGCAGACATAGCGAACATACTATGGGGCAGTCTGGATATTATCTCCGCTACATCTTCGGTAGTAAAATCGTCAAGATATAGCTCATATACTTCGGCGAATAGAGCTTTTTCATCGCCAATAAAAGCGGCAAGATGGGAACCATTTATCTGTAGCTCCATAAAAAACGCCTTTAAGCCATCCGGCAATATTTCTGTCTGGGAGTATATCCTCGTCAAAAAGTCTATGAGTTTTGCAATGTTTGCATATTTTGCTTTCGCTGTTTCAGACGAGATATGAATGAATTTAAGTTTATCGCGCCAAGCTACTAATGCCGTTTTCAGAGATGTTGCGTTTACAGATAGCAAAGCGTTTGTTTCACTTGCAATGCCGTATTCTGTTATTAATTTGCGAATTTCGATTTCACCTGTTGCCTTAATCCACAAACGAGAACGCTCCACGCTGAAAAGGCGGCGTATATCATCTATGACATTAGCTTCCGCATTTATTGAATAAGCAAGGTCGAGAATTTTACCGTCCTCAAAAGTTTTCAAAAATTCACGAATGCCCTGCTGACAGTTCTCTTTTGTAATCAGAGCTTTTAAGTCGTTGCCAAGGCGAGTTTTAACTCCTGCAACTTTGCCGATTTCAATGGCTATTGCCTGTGCCTCTGCCCCTTCTTTTTGAATGAGAGAAATATACTTCTCAACGACATCGTATACTCCATTTTGGTCAACTAACTGCAATGCCCAAATAGGAAGCCCCATCCCTCCAATCTTTTTACTTATTTCGAGAGCCGCAACGCCCACTGTTGCACAAGAATTAGGCAACAAATCAAACACCTTTTCCGAAAGGTCATAAAATGCCTTTTCGTCCAAAGTCATTCGTGCGATATAGGTATCTTTATATTTTGCGAGATTGCTGTTTCCGATATAGTCGCTTACCATACCCGCCATAGTATCCGCCTTATCCTCCGCATCAAGCGGTTTGCCCGTAGAATCAATAAATCGATACTCATCACAGCAGTATTCCTTTAGCAGAAACCCTATAAGAAATGCCGTTAAGTTGCTTGGAGCAAAGCCATAATCATCTTCAAGTTTATCGTAAATTTCCCGAATAGAAATTTGCCCATTTCGACTTTCAAAAGCAGTTCCTATCATCTCATCAAGAGCAATCTTGATTTTGGAAATCGGCAAGCACGAAAGCCTCGGCTGCTCCCAATAGTTTACCACATTCCAAACAGAATTAGGCTGTATATCAAGTGTGAACGTCTCAATTTTAACAATACGCCCTTTTGAAATTTGATTAATGCCGCATTTTACGCTGTCTTTTGTACCGTGCGAAAGCATTGTTTCCGTTATCCCCTTATTAAAATCCATAATTAACGGGAATTTCGTAAGAACTACACTTTCTAAAACTCCGGCAACACCTTGTTTATTAAAGTAAGATTCACCATCGGGATTGTTCGCAGTATACACTATGAATGTCCCATTTTGAATACGATTAAACCAACCATTACCATCAAGAACATCTTTTGTATCGCCCTCAAGAACGCCTTTGGCATCTTTTGCATACTTGCGAGCAAGCTCGTTATCATTGCCCGCATAATACATTGACATTGATTGGAAATCCACATATTGTTCAAACTCATCATTGCCGAGCGGCGTGGAAAGTGCATCTATGAAGATAATGTGGTTATAATTTTCATTGACAACGGCTTCTTTGATAGCTTTGCGAAAAGCGGTAACCTCATCATTGTTCTTTGCAAAAGCAAGCACGGCAATAAAACGCCAACCCTGTCCTTTAGTTTTCAACTGTGATAAAGTCTTATTAAAATCAGCGGCGGTAACAGCAATAAGTTTGCCCGGCACATTTTCTTTGCCGAAGGGATTATCAACATCATATCGAAGTTTCAATGCGGATTTAAGTGTTATCACACTTTGAAGACCACCCAGTTCAACGAGTTTTGCGGTAGTTGTTTTTTCACGCAATTCTTTCTTGTGGTTTTCAATCTTTGATTGGTCGCCTGCAAGCCCTACAACATTGTAGACCTCAACATTGTTACCGATTTTCCGCTTAAAAAGTATACCTTCCTGCACTAATTTATTCGCAACAGATACCGCCGCATTGCCACTAAGCTCGCTTACACCCTCAAACGCAAGGGATAAGTTTCTGTTAATCAAACGGAACAATTCATATTGACCGCTTGTGCGTTGGTCGATTGCCTGTATAATGAGAATTGTTTTCAATACGGATTGTTCTTTTTCGGAGAGATTCTTTTGACGTGGGAATGTATCAAGTATTGACTGTATATCGGCGGTGAGATTTTTGCGTCCGTTTTCATAGAAAAAATTCCACAATAAATCAACCGTCAGCAAAGGTCTTTCATCATCCTGTGCCGTTTCAGATATAAACCATTGAAACGCTTTCACATCCTCATTATCGGCGGTTTTAATAAAGTCAAACATACTGCGTTGGTTTGCTTCAAACGCTGTTGCAATATACTTCAATACCATTGCTGCAAAAGGGTGGAGCGGCATTATTTTCTTGAAAACATCAGCAGATATATGGCTGTTTGTTTCAGTCTTTTTAATTTGTTCAATAACAGCTTTGCTTGAATCGGGAACTTCTGCGTAAAGATTATCGGCAATCGTCAACCACTCACTCTTTGCGGCATCTTTTATCTGCATTGCACCATCCGTGCCGATAATATCAAATGCAATACTATCCGGGAGTGTAATTTCGACAAAGCCATGTTCATAGCGTTGCCTTACAACTTTCCAAGCTTCATCTTGTGAGTTTGTTATGATGCTTGATGTTTGGTGAGTAACAACGCAAAAGTAAAACGGCGTACTTTGAGCAAGACTTGCGATTTTTTGAAATTCGTCAAGAGAGCCTCTGTTATTTGTAAAAAACGATGAAAACTCGTCCCAAATAAGAACGATTTTAATATCGTTTTTATTGATAACATCTTTAATCCATTCAATTAGCCTGTCAGTATTGAGGTCAAATGCTGTGATACTGCGTTTGTCAGACAAGTGGAAAATGTTATCCATAAGTTCTTTCAAGTCACCGCCTTTTTTGAGCTCAGCGATGACTTCATCAGCAGTTGATTGAGAAAAGAGTGTGGAAAATTCAGGCAATTCTAAGTATTCATTGAAGTGGCGATTATTTAATGGGTCTTGTAGCCATTCTATAACGCTGTCTTTTAGCGTATTTTCGCCTTTGTAAGCGACATTCGCTTCTTCAAGAGCATTTTTCACACTATCTTGCACAGCGCAAAGCAAGTCACGAGTGCCTTTAATGCCGCCGCTTGCATATCGATATGCTGTTACTATTTTGCGGTTTTTATGCCCGATGAGTTTCTCAAGTAAGTCTGTATTGGCGTTAGTTTGCAGTACACTAAATCTTTCCCAATACTCTCTAAGCTCTGCTTCGGGAACTTCTAAAATCTTCTTCAATGCCCAAGCACATTGGCTTTTACCCGTGCCGTAAGAGCCGTGAATCCATATCGGTTCCTTGCTACCGTCCAACATTCTTGCCGCCCTTTTGAGAAGTGTAATAAAAGTCGGGTGGGGGAATGTTTTTTGCCAAAGTTCGGGCGATTTGCGAATTGCCTCTTGGTCTATGCAACGGAAAAATTCCTTGTCAATATCGAAATATTCAGCGTATTTATTAGCCATTTCTGTTATCCTCCTCGAAAAGCTTTAACACATCCTCGCTTGTTTGGTCGTCTTTTAGTGAGATTTTATCAAGGTCGTTTGCGAATGTTGCATTGATAAAATCGGGGTATCTCGCCGTCAGTCCAAGCAGTAAGGGAATCATTGTTTCACGGTCAATCCCGAAAATGCGGGTAGGAGATATTCCATCACGGTCAATATTATCAGAAAGAAGCGTATTCAGCGTGAACTCTTTGTAATCATTGCACTTTTCCGCAAATTTATAAAGTGCATAGAGAATAACACGAGGGTCACTCACCATACAAGCCGTTCTTATCAAATCGCCGTTATCAGAAACATAGCAAAATTTTAGCTTTGTTCCGAGTGGTGTTTCGGCAATACGCTTGAAAGATTTAACGATTGATTTAGCATCTTTAGGTTTGACATCAAATTCCAACAGCATACCCTCAACAGATGAACGCTCATAAATATGCCCAACTTCAAGATTGTTTACATACCATTCTATTTGTGGGTTATCATTTACAAGATTAACAAGTATAAGCCCCATTGCCGTATCGGTATTGTAGCCGATATTAGAAATCAATTCAGCAAAAGGAGTGAAACGATTTTTTTCGTTAAGTCCGGCATCTCTCAGAAAGCGTTTGAACATATCAAACATCATAGGTCCCAAAGAATGGTCTGTAAAGAAATCCTGTTTTAGGTCAAAATAGGATTGCAACCATTGCACCTTGGGGGCGTGGTCTGCGAATGAATTTAAGCTTTTCATAGACTTTCCTCCTCCTTGCGGGTGTCTTAGTGAATGAAACATCAAACAACCGCTGTCTATTTCATGACATTGTCTGCATAGCTTGCAGTCTGCTATAGACACTTTGCTTTTTTCAAAATGTATGCTTTCATTTGGGCAGTTTGCTTCGCATACACCGCAACCCACACAATAAGCCGCCTTGTGAAACACTTGTCTAAATAAACGACCGAAAAGCGGATTACGCTTTAATATCTGTTCAGATATTTTTACAGTATACCCCAGCCTTTGCTTCGTTACATTGTATTTGTGTATACTAGTATCTATTGTTTTAATCCATTCTTCCCAGTTAGAAGTTGGATTTTTGACATCTATATAAAGGAATCCGTTGTCATATCGTTCCGAACATTTAAACTCATTATTGGCTATCTCACGACCGTTCTTCCTTGCGTTCCATCCACCGTTTGTTATAAATGTTTCCTGTTTTTGTTTGTTACGTTTATCACCCGAATATTTTCTTTTTATTGTGTCGATATATGTATCAATTTGTGTTGTGTAATTCTGCCGCCTAATATAATCACACACCCCGCCGGACATTGGGCAAAACAAACAACCTGCACGACCATTTCCTTTTTTATATGTTTCATTTATAATAACATCGTGAGCATACATATAAAGCCATATTTCTGCGGAAGTCCATTCAAGAATTGAATTGTGGCTATACTGCCCTTTTTGTTTCTTGCCGTAATTTTCGTATTCATATTCAGAACGCATAATGCTTTCTTCTGCCCTCACACCAACATAATCAAGCCCTATATAATTTTGTTTCCCTGTAATCTCACGCAGTTTCAGCGTTTGAGGGGCGGATTTATGAACGCTGCAACACCAACGCAGTACCCTTGACGGCGGAGCAAACAGTTCCCAACTTTCAGTCGGCGAAAAATGTGAAGCTGCACGATAAAACTTTATGCCGCTCTGTTTGCAGTCAGCTTCAACTTTGTCGATTACATCATAAGTATCGGGAAACTCCATACCCGTATCACCAAAAACCACAACAAAACTATCCTGCGGCAAAACACTTTTAACGAGGTCAAGTAAAACACAACTATCTTTTCCGCCGCTAAACGCAACGTGAAAGATGTCAAGTTTGTCGGCGTAACGCTCATAAACATCAAGAATTTTCTTTGCGGTTGTATCTTCAATCCAACCGAGAATTTTGCGATTAGCCTCTACCATTGCCGTTATATCAATGGGACGAAGCTTTTTATTTTTCAATTCCGGCGGTGAAAGTTTAAAAACATTGCCTTTTTTGTCTATGTAAGTTTCGCCGATTTCGTCAAAATTCTTGCACTCTGTTTTTTCTGTTGCTTTACTGCTCTGCGGAGTTTCTCTCCATTCCTCACAAACGTAAGCGAGTTGTATAACAGGTGCATGGTAAACATCACCGCCAAGGAGAGAGGCAACAAGCCGTCCTCTATACCAGTAACGGTTTGCTTCCGCCCACATATATGGGGTAGTTGTCTGTTTATCGTACTTCCAATATTTATCAAATCCAAGTAAATCAAGCTCCGCCGCATAGACCGGTCGCGGTTCTTTACTCATTTTTGTAGGCGAGGAATTAAGCAGTAATCCGCCGGTTATTGGGTCGTGTGTGTATGAATACAAGGCTTAATTTCCCCTTTCACGTATCGTTTTAGTCCGACTTATAAGACCGTCAATATCTTTATGCCTTCTCTGCGATATTAAACCATTTTCAAGCAGATAATTCAAAATATTCTGTGCGTTTAGAATTATGCCGGACTGAGCAACAACATCAACCATTATGTCGTCATAAGTCAGACGACTGTATTGACGGACGATAGCACCCACGCCCTTTGAATTCACCGAACGAGTGTCAAATCGGAAATTTTTGCTAAACCGTCTAACATAACTCTCAAGTAAGAATAAATTCCAAGCTTCTCCGCAATGTGGAAACATAGCAAAATTTATTACTGCCTTTAATGGGGAATATTCACCGCCGTGCAAGAAATACTCTATTGCAATGTCTATGCCGTCATTGTCAAAATCAAGATATTTATCCGCTATAAATGTTTGTTTGTCAATACGAATCATTGTGTCATAACCCGCTTGCATTGGTATCCATCGGTGCTGTTCGCCTGTCAGTTCTACCTCTAATGCTAACAATTCGTTAAGCGTTATTCTATCTTGAGTGAGGCAGTATTCTTTAATAATATATAAAGCATCTATATTTTCACCTTTTCGAGTTAGGATTTTACCTCTGCGGTTATAATCGCCGTAGCTTCCGTTAAAGCAAAGTTGGTAAATCGCTGTATGAATTGCCGCCGTAGAAAGCCCATAGTTATTCTCCTCAATCTCAGAAATATCAAGGTCGTTCAGTGAAGCGTATCGATGTACCAGACAAGTCTGATTTACGCTTGTTCGTATTTCTTCTTTTTCAATGTCGGTAATGTGGATTTTACTTATGTGAATACATTCACCATCCGATTCACTACTACCTCGTCTGTTAATTATAAAGTCGCCGTTTTGCCCTAATGCGAATTTTATTCTGTGATAAGGAATGTACCGTAATTGCTCGGAAATTTGCGAATATGTCAAAAAAGTAACATCGCCCCATATGCGAAGTATTTCATTCGTTATAACGTCGTTAACGGTTATATCTGCAAGCCCAAAATACGTCAATGTAAAAATCAAATTCGGATAGAGTTTGCGGAATATCCCTTTTAACATTTCTTCTGTTCTGACACTTGTTTCAAAAAGTCGATTCTCGTGTGCCGCAAAAAACGCCTCATAAAATATCACTTTTGCTCCCTTGGCAAAATAATTATCCGCCAATCCCTTGATTCGATTTTTGGTATCTTCCGTTATGATATAAATCTTACCCTCAAATTCCGTGCCAAATGATTTTACCGATTTAATTAGCGTTTCGTCTGTATGAGAAAGTTCAATATCAAAACAATCAAGCGTAAATTTTCTAAGCCTCCCAAGTTGAATTGGTGAATCAAATTGAAAACCGTTAGAAAACTTTTCTTCCAAAACCATAAGAATGGCGGTCTCTTCATCATCGCTCAAAGTTTTAGTCTGCATATATTTCACCTTGTCTAATAAATCTTTGTTTGTAAAATTTGCAAGATGTTCTAAATAACGAGCATAGCAATTCAATCCTGCTGAAAATGTTTGATGCCCATACTCGTTTACTTTTTTATAATTTGGTGCGGCACGAAATATCTTACGCAACTTATCGAAACTTTCAACTGTCAAACAAGCATAAACATTCCTTTCGTGTTCGGTTAATGGGATGTCGAGTTTAGGGGGAGCGGTTTTCAGATAGCGCGAATACATTTTAGCGACTCGCTCTAAATAAAGTTTACCGTGGGAGTTTTTTTGTGTTATTAACCAAGCGACAAAATCAGCAGAACTAACTGTGCTTTTCATTCAGTACCCCTCATATCTTTGATAAAATCGGCAAAAAAGTAATTGCTTCGAAAAAATGACTGCTTAACCTTCCCGGCGTTACGCCGTCCAAGCACAAACCGTTATCATTCAGCAATGGTTGTTCATCTTCTTGACCACTAATCCCCTAACTCCCCCGAAATCTCGCCTATTTTCCATTATAATCCGATATAATGCCAGTTCATACCTTTAATTATACCACATTTTGCGTTTAATTGCAAGGGTTTTTGAAAAAATTTTATAACAATAAACCACTAAAATACCTCAAACCGTCATTTCGGCGGTTCTTTTTTCACGCTAAACTTGACTTTCCAAAAATAATTTGGTATAATAGGAACAATTAAAGCATATATTTGTCGTTATATATTATACGGAGGTTTTTGCTCCATTTTCTATTCTTCTATCTCAATCCCAAAAATGAATTTCAAAATCAGGAACAATTAAGGCATAGTATTGTCGTTAATAAATATAATACTACTTAAAAAGAAAGGAAAATTAAAATGACTCAATATAAAATTCCCGCCGACAGCAACCTCAGATATATGCCGCTTGTATACTTTTTGCCCAAGGATTTGCTGTATAAATTCCCAACGCTCCGCACTTTACCACGTAATTTGCGTAAAATTTTAGAATCGGAAATACTGACAGAACAGGTCAACAGCGACTTGTTTTTAAATGAAATTATGGATGCAGGTGCGGCATTAGCGTTCCCGCATTTCGACTTTGGCGGTTGGAAAGAACATTACACAGGTTACTGCCCGGTTTGGCAATTATCCTATGCAATCCCACTTTGGCTTGATTTACTTGATAAAGAAATCGACTTGAACTTGCAAACTTTGTTTGATTTGGGCGTTGTTCCGTTTTTTCAACCCAATTATGTTTTCATGATTATGGAGCGTGTTGTTGGGCGTGGCATTTACGAGCAAAATTGGCAACCGATTCTTGATGTCGTTCGTGAAATGCCTTGCGATGAGGATTTTGAAAAGTGGGACACGAATGTCAGAAAATCGTTTCGGCGAAAATGGTATCACACTCGTTCAAAGAGATTTCAGTTTGAATCGCTTGAATCGGGATTAGATAACGGTGACTTTTCTGCCCTGCAAGTTGCGGATAATACTGCTGATTTTTGTGAATCTGTGGAGGGCGAAGATTATGTTGAACGGTTCAAAATGCGACTATCCCAAAAAGATATGGAGATTTTGGAGTTGCGGGTAAATGGTCATACTTACGAAGAAATTGCGGATAAACTCGGCTATAAAAATCACAGCGGCGTGTTGAAGCGAATGAGGATTATTGCCGAACTTTTTGAAAAACATGAAGATGAAAACAATATCTGATTCTGATATTTTTCATTTAAACTGGCAAGTGCATTTTTAATGCGTGACAAATGTGACAAAGCGGACAAAACAGCTCAATTCCAAACGGAACAGGGCTGTTTTCTTTGCGAAAATATGGGGTTTTACATAAATGTATTCGTACAAAAACACAAAAAGGAGGATTCAAAAATGAATCAACAAACCACGCAAAAACCCCATATTCTCACCATTAAAGAGGCGGCACAACTCATTGACGGACTGTCGGAATATCGTATTCGCCAGATGTGTCTAAATGGTCAATTACCCTGCTTTATGGCGGGCAATAAGTATCTGATTTCAGAGAAGAATTTGATTGAAGTTGTGCTCGGAAAGGACGTGAATTATGTAACAGTTTGATTGGAAAATGCCCGTTCCGCTTGTCCGTGACAAAAGCACTTTGCCTGATTTTCCTCTTGAAGTGTTGCCGACAATTCCCTGCGAAATGGTGCGGGGAATTTCACGGACAACTTTCACAAACCCTGCCATGCCAGCGACTGAAATTCTGTCCGTTTTGTCCTACTGTTTCAATGGAATTTATCGTATGGAAGGCAAGACCGACCACATTGAATCGGAGAAAACCGTGAGCATATCTAAGCGTGATTTGTTGCGGCTTTGCAGACGTTTCAAGAGCAATGAGGAACTGAATAAGACTCTTCAAATTTTGCTTGACTACAATTATCTGCGTGAAGAAATTCCGCCGAAAAAATCACCGGGACGAAAGCCAAGAACGACCTTGAGCTTGAAAAAGCAGTCAACAAAACACGCTCTTGTTTGAAGAAAGACGAGCAATTGGACCACCGAAAAATCCTTGCCGAGAGCGAAGAAAAAGAACGCAATCGCAAGGCAAAAACTAAGCATTTAATTGAGCGTGGAGCTATGCTTGAAGCGTTCATTCCAAGTGCTGAAAAAGTGTGTCAAATGACGAAATAATGAGCCTATTGAAAAAGCTGTTTTCGGCAAGTTAAGACTTGCCGTTTTTTGAATACGCAATTTGGTTCAAACGTAAAAACCCACTTTATCTCGTAAGAGCGCACTTATATACCACAAAATAAATTGTGGTATCGTGCGGTCTTACGCAGACGGCATTATGGCAGCTATCGCCGTAATTTCCGCCGTCATAACGGCGAAAAGATAAATCCGCAAAGCGGATAAAAAGGAGATGATTATCGCAATTTATCATTGCTCAATCAGAATAATAACCCGTGGAAAAGGCAAGACTGCCGTGGCTTCCGCCGCATATATTTCGGGCAGTAAAATCACAAATGAATATGACGGAGTAACCCACGATTACCGCCGTAAAAAAGAGATAATACACGCTGAAATTTTACTGACCGCAAACGCCCCGAATGAATTTTTATACCGCAGTTTGCTTTGGAATTCAGTTGAAAAAATTGAGAAAAATCGCAATGCTCAACTCACAAGAACTGTTGAACTTGCATTGCCCGTTGAACTGCCTAGACAGAAGCAAATTACGCTTGCAAAGGAGTATTGCAAGCGTAATTTTGTTGACGAGGGAATGGTTGCCGACCTCTGTATTCACGACAAAAAGAAGCGGCAATATAAGTGCTATTCAGAGCCGTCGGTTGATTGGAACAACAGGGCGAACGCTGAACTTTGGCGAGAGAATTGGGCGAATATTTGCAACGAATATCTTGAAAGGAATAATCACGCTGAAATCAAAATCGACCACCGAAGTTACAAGCGGCAGGGCATAGAAAAAATTCCGCAGATTCATTTGGGCGGGGCAGTGTGCGGGTTTTCGACCACCGGGACGCAACAACAGGCAAGCAAATTTTCAAGAATCTTTCGGTGAAGTATGACCACGCCAAAAGTGAGGCGTGGAATAGGAAAAATGCCGAAAAGCAGAGCGTGATTTTTGAAAAATCTGTTGACGAATATACCGCAACTGACAGTAATATCACGTTTGACAGTTACACCGAATATTTCTTGAAAGCGAAAGAACTTGTCATTGCATCGTCCACACTTTACAATTACGGTTTCAGACAAAGAAAACTCGCACCATTTATCGGGCATATTAAGTTGAAAGACCTTGTAGAAATGAAACGCCCTCGCAAAATCAATAAGCAAATCCACATCATCGCCGTCAACCAATTCCGGCGCGGTCATGTCTTGGTTCTTGATGTATTCAAAAACCTCAACATCACTGATTTGATTGATTTTAATTCTGTCTCCGTAATCGGATATTTCACCCTCCCAATCCGTATTAAAAAACCGCCGTGCTACAAGGGCGTTGTCTAAATGTGCAAGCAGTCTCGCACTCCATAATTGGGGTATAAAATTAGAGTTCATTATATTCTCTCCTTACTTTTTTTCTAAAGAGGCACTGATTCCCTCCCAATTTGCGTTAATTTCGTCCGGCGACATTTTTTGAATTTCATCAAAACTAAAAGATTTACCGCCCGTATTTTGCGGAGGTTTTCCAACATCAACCCCCTTAGTCTCAACCGTCCCGAACATATCAGCCCACCCTGCGTTCTTAGCCGTCTCAATGTGCTTGTCAATGTCCTTGATTGTATCGCCGTCAAGGATTAGCGTTGATATATCAATATCCTTGATGATTTTCTTGACATACTTAGCGTTAGCCCCTGCCGCAAGCAACGCTGATTCTAAAGCCGCCGCCGTCTTGGCTGTGGTCTTTTCGGATTCGTAACCGTCCTTTAGGCTTTTGATTTCGCTGTCCTTATCGGCTATAGCCTTATCGGTTGCCGCTTTGAGTTCATCGTGTTTCTTTTGCCAGTCCTCACTATCAGCAGGGATATTGTCAACGACTTTTTGAAGTTCGTCAACTTTTTTCTGCAAAGCAGATTCCCGCTTGCTCGCTTCCTTTTCGGCTTTCTCGGCGTTCCTTTCGGCGGTGGCGGTCGCTTTTTCCTTTGCTGTTTCGATTCCCTCACCGTGAAGTTCAAGAATTTGTTTCCTTAAGGCTGAATCCTCAATGCCTAAATCAATCAATTGCTTGTTGTTCATGCTGTTCATTCCTTTTCTCGGCTATGCTTTTTACGGGGTCGCTCCCTCGCCTATTTTATTTTTTGCAAAAATATTACGCTTTTTACGAGTTTGCTCTCGCAATTTTCGCAAAATAAAAGCCGTTGATTTTCAACAGCTTTATATATTAACTTTAATGCCCCACCCGCTCCCCAAATGCTCGGCGATTACCTCCCGCCATATATCCATGTTTTCCATGATAGCATCGCGGAGGAAAGGGCGGGCTTCCATTCTCGCCGTGCCGTTGTGTACCCAGCCTGCGTATTCCATGTTAGAACCGATTGTGACTGTTTTATTGATTATATCGGGAGGGGCAAAGGTTATGGAACGGTACAAGTCGCCGCTAATCCATATCTTTCGTCCGTATCGATTATCTATGTAGTCCTTAGTTACGTTCACGACTGCAAACCCTAAAGCAGTTAATGCCTTGTTAATGCGTTTATTTATCTCGGCTAAAACCTGCTCGGAATGGTCTTTAAACTCAATATTCATAAATTCCTCCATGAAAAAACCGCCGTTTGGGCGGTTTAATTAATTATTGACACCTAATCACCAATCGGGATCAGTCGTAATAATTGTTATAATGTCCTCGCAAATATTGGCTTCCTTGCTAAGGTTACCGTCATCAGCATTTATTCGCATGGTAAGAATGTCAAGAATTTCTTCTATCTCTTCCAAAGAATACTTTTTATTTTCATTAACAGCAACTTCTAACATTTTTAAGAGTTCAAGTTGTTCATTATTGAATTTATTCAGCTTCATCGTTTCCACCATACTTTCTTCGTCTTCTTGAACCTGTTGAATAAGTAGTTGCCAATATACCTGTATCGGGGTTTATTGAAACAGTCGCTTGCTTTCCTATAAAGGTTTGGCTTGGTCTGCCTTTATCGTCTATTCTTATTTTACCAACATACAGAGGACTTGTCAAGGCTTTTGCGGCATTTTCAGCACTTATTCCTCTTTTTGCCGATTGTTCTATGAAATGTGCTGACGGAGCTTTGACAGTTATTCCGTTTGATGTTTGTAATCCTTTAAATTCGCTTCGGTAATTTTCTCTTATTTTCGCTGTATCACGTCTTGAAAGTCTTTGCTCCCGCCATTCATCAAACCCCATATCTCTATTAAACTTCTCCCGGTGTGCGGCAAGGGCGGGGGACGTGCTTTTAACTAATTCTTTCATCGCACAACGGCAATTGATAACTTCCGCTGGTTCGCCGTTTGGGTCGCCGGGGAACATCAAGCCGTTTGCGAAAGGCTCGTCATAGTCTACAATATCGCCTGTGATTGCGGCGTGGTCGTCTCTTACCCTCTCGTCCATACGGCTATGCCACTGCTTTTGCATACCTAAGCCCATTTCGGCGGCTTCTTCCATGCCTTTAAACCGTGCCTCGGATTGCACCCGCACTCGCTCGGTCTGTGCTATGCGTTTTGCTCGCATGGCATTATAGCCTGTGACGGAGCGTATTCTTTGTATTATTTTCTGTTGGCTTTCGCCCAGTACCGTGCCTTGCAATAACTGATTTTGCAAACGCCGTGAAATTTCTGTACTGTTTTCAAGGTTATTGTACGCTATTTTAGTAAAAGGGCTTTGATTTTCCTGCATAAGTACGCCGATTTGGTTGCGGTCGTACACCGTCCAATCAAGGTCAAGCCCTGTTAGCCGATTTATTGAATAGTTTGAAAAATCATAATTCAAACCGTAAATGTTAGTCATTTCGCCGTTAATGATGTTTCTCGCCGTATCTCCCGCTTTGGCAATTTCAGCGGAAATTCGCTTGACTTGTTCACCTCGGCGTATAGCTTCATTTGCAAACGCCGTCCGCTTCTCTAAAGGCGAATCGGCGGGCAGGGAAGCAAGTTTATCAATCCACACCTGTTCATTCTTGACGGCGGTTTGGAGTGCTTCCCTGTAAACTGTTTCGAGACGATTTGCAAGGGCTTTCATTCGCTCATCAGTCAAGAGCGTTCCTAAATCAGCCATTCTTCAACCCCATCTAACTCTCGGTCTCCCAAAGGCACTCCCGAATGTTCTAACTCCATTCGCTTTAAAAGTTCCTCTTGGTCTTCATCGGCTATGAGCGGGTTATTTTCGATTGCCCACTTCACATCAACATAAGGCAAGCCGCCCGACATTGAGGTTATATTATTCACGTGTTCGGTGTCGTTCGTGAGCGTTCGCCGTTTGAACTTAGGCACTATATCATCTATACCTAACAGACTTAAAATGTTCTCAACAACGTCAGTTGCTTGTTGTTCAAAATAATCTGCCTTTAAGTCAAAATCCGTTTTGGATACGTTGATAGCGACATTAGTAAGGCTACCTCCCGTCAATATCCCCATGTTTAGTGTCATTGTATCGTCAAACATACTTTGCGTACGTAAGTCAAGAGCAACTTGTTTAGCTTGATGAGGAAACTCAACGCTTTTAACGTCTCCGTCCGATTCATCGGTAACAGCCAACATCTTAATTTCAGAAATTTTTTGCCTAAGCTCGGATAAATCATCACCGCCGTAATTTTTAATAACTCCCCAAACGCCCTCCCATGTCGTTATGCCGTCCACTAAATCGGAACTAATAAAATCGTGAGCATCTATATCTTCTTTGAATCCGTCTGACAATTCGGAGGTTTTTGATTCGTTCGCATAAAAAGGAAATATAGGCAAATGGTTGTAATTTCCATCGCCGATTACCTCCTGCCCTAAGCCATCAATCCTCACTTTGTATGTGTAGGGCGATTGTTCTTGTGTCAATGCTATGTCGGCACTATCCTTTTTTTTGACATACTTTGTGATACCGTTAACTTCGTACAACTCGATAATCAGCGGCTTTTCCCTGTCAATTTGCCAAAATCGTATACCCGCCATTAATTCGCCGTTGGTTTCATCAAACAATGGGACAAACTCGGTCACTCTGAATATAACTGCACGGTTGGTATTCCAAAAAACCCAATTAACGCCGTCAACTAACGCCTGTAACCCTGCCGTTGATAAATCTCTATCAAACTTATTTCCTAACCGTTGTTTGACTTCGGGCGGCAGTGTCACACCGTTGCCTAATAAATAACCCACCAATTGCTTACAAGAACGGGCGAAAAATCCGCTGCGGATTTTGAAGAATTTTATTTTACTGTTCCTTACGCCGTATTTCTCCATGAATGTCATACGGTTGACTATAGCCGTGTTTTTCCTCAAATAATACGCCTGTGCTTCTACGGCTCGCCTGTAGTTGTCAGAGGTCTTATGCTCGTTAATCGCTTTTAGGATAAAAGCCGCCTTATCTTCGGCGGCTTCAAAATCTTGAAACGTAAGTATTGTAATCACCTCAATAATTGTAGGCATTAATAAGTGCGTTGTATTTTTCTTTTGGGCTGATTGACTTCTCAACCACCAAAGTCAAACAATCCGGTGCATCGTCATAAGCATTACCGCCTGTACGCTGATATTCCGTAACATCTCGGTAAAACTTAGGAAATGTCTTATTCCAACCGACAGGCATATAAATATTCCTCTTTATTTTTTTAGCATACCCATATCGGAATGTAATTATTTGCTTTAATGTAAACGGCAAAAGCGTGATCTCCCTAAAAATCTCTGCTCTGAGTGTTCTCAACCTCTCAACCTCTCAGCTTCCGCTTCAAGCTCTCGTATCAAATCGCCATCGCCTGTAAAGTCCATACGCTCCGCTTTGAGTGCATCGGTTTATTTCCCGGTTTATTTCTTGTATTTCTTGCGGTAAATATCGGTATCGCTTTAATAGCTCAATTGTTTGCTCTCTGTTTATGACAACCACCCTCTCACAAACTTAATTTCAAGTTTTAGTTACTCCCCATTCCTGCTCTATGTCCACGGTGCTTTTTCATTCAAACATTCACACCATAATTGCTTGTATGTTTCTTCTATGGATTTTGCGTATTCCGAACTAATGCCCTCATTCTCCTCTATTAATTTCCTATAGGAAACAAGCAGACAATACGCTTCTTTAACTGCTTTTTCATAGCGTTTATGGCGATTTTTGTGCGTTATTTTCATAATTTAGCCCCACAATCACAAACTTTTAATATCAAAAACAAGCCCCTGTCCGTAAACTTCGCCGTCTTCCATAATGGCGAAAGTTTCATGCGTAATATCTGTCTTGTACGTCCATGTACCATATTTTTCAACGTCCATTGCAGGGTCACACCGACTAACTTTTATTGTTTTGCAAAGGCTTTTGGAAAATTGAAAGTATTTACAATCCTCATAATCGCCGCAATCGGGTTCTTCCATTATCCCTGTTTCGGTAAAGCAAATCGTCCCGGGTGCTCCTATCTCATCATCAATCGCCTCTCGAAACTCGCACAAATCATCGGAAGCCCCGAAAACAACCACGTAACCTAATTCTTTTGCTTGTTTTTCCTCCCGCTTAATCGCCCTCACCATTTCGGTATTAAACAAAATCGGCTTTGCGTTTACAAGTAATTCTGCTCTTGTCATGGTTTTTTCCCCTCCATAATCTCCTTCAAACCCTCTTTGATATAATAATTTCGCCCATACTCCTTGCAAAGCCGCTCACACTCATGCCCGAACTCGTACCAATCAATGCCGTCATGTATTTCTTTCAATCGCGGGTCAAGCCCTGCATAATTGAGTTTTCCTATGCGGAATAGGTCAATGTAATTACCGAGTTTCTCAACAACTGTATATTCAACAATTGACGGCATTATAATCGGTTCGTGTGACACCCATGTTTTAATCCCCGCATCATGCGCGAGTACTAGCGAAATAGTTCTCTCATATAATGGCGAAGCGAAAGGCTCAAAATTTTTATAGCAGATATTATCATCTCCCGCAATCGTCACCCCAAACCAATCATTCTCATCAAGCAAATCAAAATCACGCTCTGCCCGACTGCCGCCTTTTGTGAGAATTTGCACATGATTTCCGCTTTCTTTGATGAGTTTGATTATCTCTCTTGTCGGCGTTGTGTCAATGTCGGCGGGGTAAGGGTCGCAAGTAAAGCAGAGGTGTATCAGTTTATTTTTGAGTTCGATTTCTTCAAACTCGGTTTTGATAATATACCCCTTGTCAAGCTGTCTTTTCACAGCTTCTACAATGCCCTTTCTCGGCTCGACAACGCTATGAAATATTTCTCTGTCCCTTTTGAGTTGCAACGGTGCATAGCAGTATATACAGCGGTGATTACAGCCTGTGTATATGTTAATTGCTAAATCGCCGTATTCTGCGGCTTTTCCGCTCGGTTTATAAATTGGCAACATTAATTTTCCTCCTCTCTTAGCTATTATCATACCAGCCAACAAGACGTCCCGCCGCCTCCACAGAATCCGTCGATTGTGATTTCGTTATCGTTCATATTTCACCTCAAATAATCCTCAATAGCCGTCTTGGCTTCCTCAAATCCATAACAAACCTCAGCCTTGTATCCCTGTTTTCTGACGGATTCGATAAAGTCAAGTTGATTGTCTTGTAACCGCCCGCCTTTCCGTTTCATTTCAACGAAAAGACCATGACAACCCTGCCGTGATACCGGCAATAATATATCGCAAACACCCGCTAATACACCCTGCCGCTTCATAGCCCTTGCGGTCGCTTTGTGCCTGTATCCGCCGTTAGGAATCGCAAACATCATCGACAATTCTGGATATTTCCCCTTGGCAAGCTCTACCCATTCAAACAGCATGGCTTGTTCCTGTTCTTCGACAGGGGTATAATATTTAGTCGGCATTAACGCACCCCCAAATCTGCTCAACCGCCTTTTTAGGCTGAATCATTTTGACTAATTCTTCAAGCTTTTTAACTTGAAAATCACTTAATAATTCGCGAATATGGATTTTCTCATCGCCGAAAACAAGTGAGGGAATTTCGGTTTTATATAGCTTTTTATACCATTTTCTTAAAACTGCCCAAAATTCCATTTCAAAATTCCAGCGGTCAAGGTCGCCCATCATGCAATTCAGATTACGATTATTTTGACGGTTGAGCATAGCTAGCCTATGGTCGTAAATTGCGCGCAAAACAGGATTATCCGCGCAATTAATCTGATAACCGTATTTGATTGAGCTCGTGAATATGTCGCTACTCACTCGGATTTTCACCCTTTCTGCTTTTATATTTCGGAATATTATTCACGGAATGTTCAACAATTTTGTCAAGGTCGTATGATGTTTCGCGCTTAGGCGCGGTAAGTTGATTTAAATAGCTTTCAAAGTGTTTTTTGCAAAATAAAGTTTCGGGGCGCAAAAACTTTGCCCATTCCGTGCCTTTCCATTCAGCGCACTTCTTGTCAATCACGGTCTTAAAATCATCAAGCGTGTAACCCTCTTTTATGCGAGAGTTGATAAGTGATTTTGTATTATCGCCCGATGCGCGATAATTTGTGTTAGCTTTAGAATTTAAATGGAAAATTATGTCTGAATAAATTTTATTTTTTTCGCTGTTCCCCGCGGTCTTTTTTTCAAGGGGTAATGGATTATTAATAGTTTCGTTTAGTTTAGTTTTATTTAGTTTATTTAATGGTTCAGTTTGTGTATCAGGTTGTGTATCAGGTTGTGTATCAAAATTGCATTGTTTTTGATACACAAGACTATTTATCTGATATGTACCGCATTGATTGCCTTTGCCTTTTTTATAAGATATATACCCTGCTTGACATAACGCATTTCTCGCTCTGTCAAGTTCCAGTCTGGATATACCTAAATCTTCAACTAACCTCGTATTTGTCAAAGTAAAATCTTTTTTCCAGTTAAACCCATTGCAGTACGCCATAAGTCTATGCCATAGAGCCTGTGAGCTAACTGATGTCGGATTTTCGACTTGGCAAATATAAAAAGCGTTGATTTCGGCTATATAATTCATTAGATTGCTCCTAAATTATAAATTTCAGCAATATACTTGTCAATTTTGATTCCGAAAACCTTATATTTTCGGCAAAATTCCTGTTGCCCTACAGTATGCGATTCCGTGTGACATATGCGACATAGTGATAATGCCTCCATGCCGATATGACATATCTCTGTCCTATCCCGCCCCATACCCACAGCATTTAAATGGTGGAGTTCGGCAGGTTTCCCGCAAATACAACATTTTTTATTCATAATGCAAGCATAAAGATAACGTCCGATATTAGGAGAGCGGTTAATTAATCTGTCAGAGCATGGAATATCATTTTCAACGCAAAACTCAATCAAAAACGTCAAAAACTCAGTAGCTGTCGTCATGTCCGTGTCGGACAAGGAAAAGTAATCCGCGCCTGTCTTGGCTATGTACAGCATTTTCATCGTTGCTTTAGATTCATCGGGTGTGTATCCCGTATAATCCGATATATCCGCCATTGTAGCATATATAGCCTTGCGTTGCAGGGCGGATATTGTGCGACCGTCATTCAGACGTATTTCGCAGTCCGTTATCTGCTGCCTGTCGAGGATATAGCCCTTTTCGAGGGGTGCTATAATATGCAGATTACCGTGTTTGAAATCGCTTATATATCCAATAATCTGCAATATCATCACCCGCTTTCTTATTCTCTTTGTTCAAATACCCCCTTTTCATTTAATATGCCATAAGCAATCAAAATTTCCTTTTCTTGCTCCCATGTTTCACAGGCAGAGCAGAGGGCGGTTAATTCTTTTGTAATTTCATCAACCTTGCTTTCGTTGCTACCCCAAATTTTATAATTCTCTTGTAGTTTCTTGTCGGTTTCCTTGCAGACTAACTTTTTGTCAAATTCTGGGAACATAGTCGGGATAAAAACATCATGCTCAAAATTCCCTGCGGTATCAATTTTATACTTTTCGTATAAAATGTAATTTGGGTCTGCTGTCAAGATGTCCCGATTTGCGGTTCTGTAGGCGGTTTCCAGCTTTTCATATTCCCTTTTCTTCCAAAGTGAGATAATTTCTGCTGATTTCATAATATCATTCTCCTTTTTATTTTTAATTTGTGCTGTTCTTTTTTCGTGGAGTTCTTCATCTTGGCAACTACCACACATATATTCCCTGTTACCGCAATCGTCAAAATCGGTTTCTAAACACGTTTTTTGCCCACAAATACAACATTCTCCGTGGTAAGCACAAAGACTACAAGGTGGGTTAATATGGCAATAACAACCGTCATTAGTACAATCGTAACATACGCTTTTGTCTCGGTTTTTACTCATCGAGTGGTTTCACCCCTTTCTCACTTTCATGTCCATGCAACAAAACATATTCAGACTTATTTCTCGCATTTTCAAACAGCCATTCTGTAGCTTTTTCTACAGATAAATGATTATTCAAAACTTCATATTCATAACAAAATGCCCCGATTTCCTGTTTCTGTCTTATCCGCTCTAAAATATCGCTCTCGGTATAATTTCCCTCTACGAAATATAAATTATAATTGAGAGCAGAAACATGGGATAAATCGTTTGTGTCGGTTGCATAGAATATTTTGAAATTATCAATCTGAATATGATAGGCACAATTTGGGACGTTATGCGGGATATTTTGCGGGGTAATTTTGCACAGGTTTTTATACTCAAATATCCCGCCGTTACTATATGGGTCAATATTCCGCTTGTTTACACCGCAATCCAATAGGAGATTGATAAGCCAATCGCAACAGCCAAAACGAACAGTCGGGCGGTCGCTGTGCAATTTTTTTATTGTTGCAGGATTAAAATGGTCGCCGTGAATGTGAGTTAACAATACAAGTTTAATATCCTTGACATAGGGCTTTAATGCCTTATAAGGAACGCCGCAATCAATTAAGATATTATCGTTAATAATTACGGCATTGCCTTTACTTCCTGTAGATATGATATTGTAAATCATTCCAAATCGCTCATATTCAAAACAGATTCTGACATTCCCGATTCATCGGCAGGGGATTCCGTTTTGTCTTCAAAACGCACATCTATTCGCTGATTGTTTTCAATCGCCGCCGATATTTCAGCCCCGTCAACATATTCAAATTTTCCTTTGTCAGTTTCGATTGTATTATCACGCTCAAAAGCTGTTTGCATTTCGACTGACATAATACCCCACTTGCCGATTAACTGCCGTATCATGGTTTTAAATGCCATTCCGTCAAAGTCCTTATACCAGTGTGATGAGTAAACCCATTCATCGGCTTTGTTGTACTTACCCGAAAAATAATCCTCGTGCGGCACTCTACCGGGGTATTTTCCTTTTGCGACGGTCGCCCCAAAAGCCTTAGAGTATCTCAATGCATGTTGTACCATTTTTTCTCTGCTCCAGTAGAGCGTTTTTTTAAATCCGTTATTGTATTCAAACATTATGTAATATCCTGTTGTTTCGGCGGTTTCCCGCTTTAATTCGTCTTGTATTATGTTGAGTTTGATTTCCTCGTCAAATGGATTATAGGATATTAATTCGCCCTTTTTTACAGCTTGTACATTGATTTTTTTATATATCCCGCTCCTCATCGCAAGTTGTAAATATCCTTTGTAGCCTAAAATAAAGGTTGCCACAGTGCGGTCGTTTTTCTTGTCCTCAAACGGTACCATGTAATAATGTCCTAAAGTCGGTGACGGCGATAATTTTAAAGCTTCACCCAACAATGCCGCCGATAATACCGTTCCTGCATCGCATTTTTGCAATTCGGGATTAACGGTTACAGCTGACGACACCGAAGCTATAAACCGTTCCGCTTGCTTTGGGTCTAGTAAATAACTGTTGATTAGCTTCTTAAATTTGTCGGTCTGTACCGCAACAAGAAAATTCAATTTCTGCACTTCCACTTGATTACTCATAATTATATCCCCTTTCATTCAGATAATTTTTTAATTCGATGAGTCGCCGCTTGGTGTCTGCCACCTTAAATTGCAATGTAAAAACAGGCTCTTCCTGTGCGGGCGGGGCGGTTTCTTTTCGCAATCTTTTACGGTTGCGTATTTTGTAGAAAGGAATGGTCATAATTATGGAAATTAAAGTAAAAAATTCAAACGTAACTAATAGCATTACTAATATGAAAATAATTGAAGATGTTCAGCAAGTAGCAAAATCTCTTAAAAGGAATACGATAGTAATAGATTGTTTTATGCGAGCGGTGTGATAAACCGTTTTGGTTCGTGGGTAAAGGTGCATAAAGAGGCAAGATTGGATGTGATATTAGATATTGCCCGTATTAGTGATTCTGAATTAATTGAGGATATAAAAAATGTTGCCGATAAGTTGAACAAAACAACTTTAACTCGTAAAGAATATAACGAATTTGGTGATTATAGTCGTGACACCGCAATAAGAATATTTGGTTCTTGGAAAAATGCTCTTGAAAAAGCAGGTTTGGATAAAACTAAAAAAGGCGTTATATACTCAAACAATATTTCCGATAATGAAATGCTTGAAAATTTAAGAATTGTTTGGGAGAAGCTTGGTCGTCAACCAAGATGCGCCGATTTTGAAAAAGGGATTTCAAAGTTTAGTTATCACCAATATTGCCAACATTTTGACGGTTTAAATGGAACATTGCTGCGTTTTCACGAATGGTTAAACGCTGAAGATGATGATGTTTCCGACATTGTTTCTGAACAGAATGTGGAAGTTGAAACAACCGTTGAAAACTCGCAATTATCGTTCGATTTTATACCGATTATGCAAACAATTGAAACAATTAAATCAACAGATATAGAAACATTAGAGCGAGATACCGAGAAAAAAGAAGTAACCTCTGAAAAACCCATCAAGACGCCACGCATTAACATCTTTGCTAAAGTGAGATTTAAGGTTTTACAAAAAGACGGATTTAAATGTGTTGCTTGCGGACGAGCAAGCAAAGAAATTCAGTTACATATTGACCATATTATCCCTCTCGCAAAAGAGGGACAAAATGTTTTTGAAAATTATCAAACACTATGTCGTGACTGCAATCTGGGGAAAAGTGATGATATATATGATTGATATAAGAGGACCAAGTTTGTACACCGTCATTTCGACGTGTGGATTTATTTGCGAAAATACGAATAGCAAAAAACACTGAAAACTACTACCACACCACGATAATTACCGTTAAAATCGTGTTCTTTTTTGCAAATTCAATGACCTTAAATTTTAAATCTTGGATTGTTTTTGAGTTAAACATAATATTTTCCTCTTTCTCCTTAAATTAGGCGATTAACGCCCCCTAATCCGGCATTAAAATTTACCGAATTGTTATATTCACAACGATTCTATCGTTGGCTATAACCGTGTATTTTGGTTTTTTTAGTTCACTTTCCTAGGACAAGTGATTGAAATATGTCATTTGCTTTGGCGTTTAATAAGATTTTTATATTTTTACTTGACAAATATTAATTTTACTGTTATAATTATTATATAAATTTAACAGCTACCAATTAAAACAAAGGAGGTTTTCAGTATGTATCAGCAACCGACCGATTTCAAGGTGGAAATTTATTTTGACCCCAACGCCGCTAATTTACCCGATATATGCAAGGCTACCGATGATATTTTTTCGGCTTTAAATATGCCATGTGTCGAAAGCGGAAGCGACCGCCGTTTTTATAGCGGTGACGGAGACCCGCAAGACTTTGGTAGGCTTTATGCGGCTGTTGGGAAAGTAAAGCGAACACCCTCTTGGAATCACGCTTATGATGACATTAAAGAATTTTTGAAAAGTAATGGCTTTGAATGAGAGCAAAGTTCGGGTTATCATTCTAAAAATCCCATGGTTCAGCCTAATGCTATTGATATTTTAGAAGGCTTTTGCGGAAGCTCTTTTCCCTCAGCTTCTCTGACAAGCATTGCAACTGTCAAATTGTTGTAAAAAGTTTCTTCAATACCGTAATACTCTGGAGCAGGGTCTGGTTTGATTACGTCTTGTGAATGAGGGGCTAGGTTTGCGTTAAAAGATGTAAGATTGTCCGTCCCCGCCTGTATTTCTCGCACTTTTTTTATTTTCCGTTCTCTCAATCACTTTCCATTGGAAAGTGATTGAGAGAATAAAATTTGATTTTTTATTGACAACGTGTATAAATTATGATACAATGTAATTATAAATACAGAAAGGAGCAGTATGGGGTTAAAAATGAAGATAAGCAAAGAAGAAGCTCGTAATTATTTTATTCGCTACCAAAGCCTCTGTGGTTCAGAGCCATTTTCGGGCGTTGCAGGTATTTTAGAATACATAAAAATAGTGGGTTGTATACAATATGACCCGTTGAATATGATTGCGCGGAATGCCGACCTTGTGTTACAGTCAAGAATTGTGAATTACAAACCGGAAATGCTTGAGCAACTTCTTTATAAAGACCGCCTTTTGATTGACGGTTGGGATAAGATGATGTCTATTTATTCGCGGGAGGATTGGGCATATTTTCATTTTGTTCGTGAAAGAAGAGGTGTTGAAACTATCGCAACACTTCAAAACAGAAAATCATCAGAAGCGTTGCTTTATACGGAACAAGTATTGGAATCACTTGCCCAAAACGGTGCTATGCTACCTAAACAAATGAGGCTTGGCTCTGCTGATTCGGGGCGGTGGGGTCATAGAAATTTATCAAGTGCCGCATTTGATTATTTGTTTCACATTGGAAAAGTCGGCGTATCTAAAAAAGTGAATGTCACTAAGGTGTATGACCTTATTGAAAATCTCCTTCCTAACGATATTCTTAGCCAACCCAATCCGTTTAAGTCGGAGTATGATTTTATGAAGTGGTATGTTTACAGGCGTCTTGGCAGCGTGGGAATGCTTTGGAATAAGAACGGCGGTGGCTGGATTGCAACTCTTATGGGGGATAAAAACCTGCGTCAGCGTATTCTTGATGAATATATTGCAGACGGATTAATTCATTGCGTTGAGGTTGAGAGTATATCAGAAAAATTTTATGTCAGAAATGAAAATGTGCATTTATTTGATATAAAAAGCCCGGTCGAAGCGGATAAAATCCGATTTATCGCTCCTTTGGACAACCTCTTATGGGAACGTGATATGCTGTCAAAAATATTCGATTTCAATTACACATGGGAAGTTTATATCCCTGCCGAAAAACGCAAATTTGGTTATTACGTACTTCCCGTTCTATACGGAAACCGTTTTATAGCTCGTTTTGAACCCGAAAAGTCGAAAACTCATATAAAGATTAAAAACTGGTGGTGGGAAAATGACGTTTCTGTTTCAGACGATTTAATTAACCTTATTTTGCGTGAAATGGAGCGTTTTGCAGCATGTTTCAATAAAAGTGAGGGCGTTCATGAAAGTGTAAGCGCAATAATCAAAAAATCAAGTGTGCAATCCGATAAGCCATACCAAGCTTATTGCCAAACCAAAAAATCAACAAATACAGCAAGCTTGGAATCACATATTTTTTAATTTTATTATTTGAATTCATCGCTCCAAACCTCCTCGTTGCTTATTTTTTTGCCCTCGCCCTGACAGGCTTTTTAACAAGCTCCACTTTGATTTTACGAGCGGCGGTCTGCCCCGATTCCAAAACCAACGGTCACCCCGAATTACAAGACTCCCGTGAGTTGCTGTGCGATATTCATTCGGGGCAGTTTGCCTAAGCTCCTGCGGTTCGTTTGCCCTAAGATACGCAAGTAAACCAACCTCTTTCGCCCGATTTATGTCCTCTTTTTCTATCCACGGCATGGCTAACCTCCTCGTTTGAAAAATAAAAAGGGAAATGTTTCGTTGCGGTTAAACAACGAAACATTCCCATTCTATATATTAAGTGAGTATTAATGCTTTTTTGCGTAATAATATATGTAAAAAACGAGTGTCTATGTTACGAGGAAAACAAAATGCTTGAAATATCGCTTCTCGGTACGGGCGGGATGATTCCGCTCCATAATCGCTATTTGTCTGCTATGATTTCAAGGCATAACGGACGGATGTTCCTTATTGATTGCGGCGAGGGAACGCAGATGACAATGCGTGAACTTGGTTGGGGCTTTGTCAGCTTGGATTTTATCCTGTTTACCCATTTTCACGCCGACCATATCGCAGGGCTTCCGGGGCTTTTGCTTTCTCTCAGCAATTACGGAAGAATAGAGCCGTTGACTGTTGTTGGTTTGAAAGGCGTTGAGAACATAGTAAACAGCCTTAGAATAATTGCCCCGCAATTGATGTATGAAATCAAATTTATTGAGTTGGATTATAAGCCGGCAAGCTTTCTGCTCGGAGGTTTTCATGTATCCGCATTGCCGCTAAACCATGCTTTGCCATGTATTGGATACAGTATATACATTCCGAGAATAGGTAAGTTTGACCCTAAACGAGCGGAAAAATTAAATATACCTCTTAGATATTGGTCGAAATTGCAAAATGGCGAACGAGTTTGCAATTTCACTCCCGATATGGTTTTGGGTTCACCTCGAAAAGGTATCAAGGTAAGTTATATCACAGACACCCGCCCTATGGATACAATCCCCGAATTTATCAAGGATTCCGATTTATTTATATGTGAGGGTATTTACGGCGATGACAACATGAAAGAAAAAGCCGAGCGTTTTTACCATATGATTTTTTCAGACGCTGCTCGATTTGCTAAAGCGGGCAATGTAAAGGAGCTTTGGCTTACCCATTACAGTCAAGCGTTCAGCAATCCGAATGAATATATTCCCGCAATATCGGGGATATTTAAAAACAGCAAAGCCGGTTATGACCGTATGACTAAAACGCTTTTATTTGAGGACTAGCACAACGGGCATTTTTCGGGATGCTGAGGACAACGACCACTACAAAAAAATTGTTTACTATGCACAAAATCAAGCAGAACAGTTGATATTATTTCCAAATTTTAATTTTTTTATTGCATTTACATTAAATACATGGTACAATCATAATATAGGCAATTGAAATTAAATGAGTTTTTTAATTAGCGGAATAAGTTAAATACGATTTATCCGATATGCTATAAATGGTGTTGCCATTATTACGCCTACCGAGAAAATAGCATTAATGCCATTATTCTGATGATATTTTAACAAATAGTGGTATTAAACTGATGTTGCGAAAAATCGAAAATGAGAATTGAAAACCCACGAAATAACGCAGTTTCATGAGTTTTTTGGGGGTTGTTTCCGCACACTTCGGCAGCGCGTTTGACTGGCAGTCAAGAGGTCAGGGGTTCGATCCCCCTATGCTCCACCAAAAATACAGGGCTTGCGGTTTTTTAACCGCAAGCCTTGCTTGCTTTTAAAGAGAGATGTCATCTCGTTTCTTTTTAGGTTTCGGATTTCTCTCAACCTCCTGCCCTTGCTCCAATCCAAGCTGACGCTCGCTGATTTTGAAATCAATCTCAATTTGATAATCCCTCGACACTCTAACCGCACTTATGAGTTGAGCGACAATCATTTTCTTGACCTCCATCGGACTTGATGAATACATATCAGCCCAAGAAACAACCTCGTTATATTGCCGATTGACCTGCCGCATAGTGTCTTGACTGTTTGCGAGTTCATTTTCAAGATTTTTTACAACAGCCCTTTTTTCTGTAACAGAACGCTCGGCTTCATCGTGCTTTTTGTTGAGCATTTCGGGCTTTAAGACACTTGTTCCTTGAATGACTTTAAGGAGTTCGTCCTCAAGTATGGACAAAACCTTGATTTCCTCATTAAGCTCTGCTCTTGCCTTTTCAAGATTGAATTTACAACCTGCAATGCGTTCCTCAAATTGAGATGCAATTACTTGTTCACCCGGTTGCTCTTTTATTTTCGCAAAGATTGACTCAATTATCTTTTCGACAACGCCATCCAATTTAGATGTCGTATATCCTGTCTGCCCATTACATTTTTCGGGATGTCGAGTTTTGTTGTAGCAAACATATCGGGTTCGAGGCGTAACAGTAACATTGCCATCCTTACGGTGATACTTCTTTCCGTTAGTAGTTAAAGTCAATCTTGCATTGCAATGACCGCAGAATACGTTTCCTGATAACAAAGCGTTTCCTTTGGTGTTCAAAGGTATTCGCCTGTCAGCATAATCTGAGGAACGCTCTTTTAATATTTCCTGTGTTCTGTCAAAAACCTCCTGCGGAATAATCTGCAATTTTGGAATAACCTCCGATTTAACGTCACCTCCCGATAAAATCCCAACATAAATCGAACGCTTCAGCATCTGCTGAATAGTTGTGTTGATAAAGCGATTGCCATTTCTGGTAGTCATTCCGTTTTCGGCAAGATAGTTGCAAATACGGTGTGTTCCGTAGCCATAATTGACATAGCGGTCAAATATGATTTTGACAACGGCGGCTTCCTGCTCATTAATGGCAATGTCGCCGATTTGATGCCCTTTTTTGCTCGTTCGTCCATTGTATTCGAGCTTGTAGCCGAAAGGAACAGTCCCGCCCCGAAAATGCCCATCCTGTATCATTTGAGCTTGGGCTGTTTTAACACGAGCCGATGTTTTCTCGCTCTCGCCCTGTGCTTGCCAAAATCGTATGTAATTAAGCAGTTTGTCAACGTGCTGTTCGATTTTTTGTTGCCCCTCGCAGGTACTCCAAACTTCAATTCCGTTATTGATAAACCATTGTACTATAAACGGCGTTTCGTCCTCTTTTCTGCCAAGTCTGTCAAACATATATACAAGCAGAACGTCAAATTTTTTCTTTAGAGCCGCCTCTCGGATTTCGATAATCGCATCTCGGTCGTTAGCAGAAACTTTATAGCCGGACACTCCTTTCTCGGCTCTGCTGTCAATAATCTCCCAACCCATCCTCTCGCAAAACTCTTCGCAAGCCCGCTTTTGCATTGGAATGTCGTCTTTAGCATTTTTATCCACCTGTCCGAGCGTTGAAACTCGATATAGGCAGAACACTCTTTTCTTTTCGCTCATACGCACTCACCGCCAATTAAGGTTGCTCCTAAATATGCAGAAAGAAGCATTGACTGAATTGCTGTCATTGCACTATTATCGCCGATAGGGTCAAATCGCATTTTTACACTGCAACCATCAATGGTTGTTTCATTTATGTTAGTTATTTTTTTGCTCTCGTTTCGAGGTTGCCGGATTTTTTCAAGAACAGATTCCATATTCGCCCCTCCTACATAAAATATCCCCGTGATTTTTTGCAACAAATAAACTCCCTAACCTCCAAAATATCAGAAGTTACCCGACATTTAGGTAAAGCCGCTAAAACTTTACTCCGATACGAACCATGCGAATTTACTCGACTGTCTAAAATAGCACATAGCGTTGTATGATGTAAACAATACGGCGGCGTGACCGTTTGAAACTCTGACGGTATTATATATTTAATTTCCGATGTAATTGGTAACATTTTTTCCTCCCAATTCCGTTGGCGGTTCGATGTCGGGGATTAACTTTTCAACCCCCGAATTCCAACCGCCAACTTTTATTCAATTGACAATGTACAATTGACGATTGACAATTAATTGCCGCATCAATGGTGATTGTC